>Ga0265327_10001670_pt1 | contig 26672 bp, 29 predicted proteins | sample 41621metaG_FD_202089 | JGI IMG/M metagenome (GOLD analysis project Ga0265327, IMG submission 202089) | Rhizosphere microbial communities from Carex aquatilis grown in University of Washington, Seatle, WA, United States - 4-16-21 metaG | ecosystem: Host-associated > Plants > Roots > Rhizosphere...
GATTAACCGAACGGTCCGGATTGGCGCGATCCAATAGGATGAACTCCGTTTTGCCATCATAGGTGTGCTGCAAGAGCAGGTGCTGATTATCGTCCGCCCATTCCAGGGCCTGCAAACTCTGACTACTCGAAGCTGAAGACAATAAACCGTCAGGCAGGTTAATCTGTGTGACAACAGGCGTTTTGGCCTTGATATCGCGTAGCTCAAACGAAGTGAATGAGCTAGGTTGCTGCAAAACTATCCAACGATGGTCGGGGCTTTGACTGGCAAAACCGGGTGCCGCGCTATAGGTTTGCTGTTTGGTGGTCTGCAATTTGGTCGGGAAGAGGAACGGATAATCAAAGTGCAGAACCTGGCCGCCTTCCAAATCGATCCGACGCTGCCAGTCATAGTAGCCAGTACGGCTCAGACGCACATTATAGATGTTGGACGGCAGCAGTAGGCGGGTGTTGGTCGTTTCGCTGCGTAGCGTACTTCCCAAATAAATTTTAGCGGGCTGCGGTTGGCTGGAAAGATAAAGCAAGCCACTTTGGATGACCGTGCCATTGCGGTTCACGCCGAAGCCATACGCCTGGTAGAGCAGGATTACCGTCGTCATTGCAATGGCGATGGCCACAAATACATAGCCGACCAGCAAAATGGCGCGGTGACGCTGTTCTTTTTTTCTGTCTAAATAATCCATAAAGTGCTCAGATATATTATGGAGATACTTGCCTGGAACCACAAGAGGGTTTAAGATGAGTGAGAAAAGAGCTACCTGATAAAATGAGCAAAACCAACAATATTATAGAAATAAATGGGCGCCGCTTTGACGCTAAGACCGGCGTGTCTCTGTCGGGGGGCGCTGCGAAGGCTCGGCCAGCTAATATTGACGGCGTGAAGTCCACTCGATCATCTGTGGCGTCAGCTCAATCTATTGCGCCACAAACACCACAGAAGCAACCTCGGCAAGCCGCCAAGAACGCCTCGACACATCAACCTGAGCCAACGAAAACATTGATGCGGGGCACGGTTCGCAAGCCAGTTGTGGCACCAAAGTCGAACATTAAAGCTAAAGGGCAGAAAAAGTTGGCCACTCGTCAGCCGCAAGCCGAACTAAGCGTCAAATTATCAGTCCAGAAAGTTGACCAGCAAAAGCTAGAGCACGCTCGTAAGGTTAGGCGCAGTCAGCAGATCAAGCGCTTCAACAGCACCCCAGTTGTTGGTTTGGAGCAATTCACGCCTGTTAGCCCTCAAACACCAGCAGTGATTGCCACTGTACCACCAGCACCCACACAGCAAGTGCCACGCCAAGCCAAAACTATCGAGTCACTGCTCGATAATGCGCTCGTAAAAGCCACGGCGCACCAGCAAAAAGCACCGAAAGCGCCGCGCAAAACTCGACGCTTAGCCATTACCGGCATCAGCGCCGCAGCTGTCTTGCTGCTCGCCGTCGTAGGCTACCAAAACTTCGGCAAGGTCACGATGCTACAAGCCTCGGCCAAAGCCGGTTTCAGCGCCAGCCTGCCAGCCTACCGTCCAGCTGGCTATAGCTTGGGCAACGTCGCTTCCACCACTGGCCAAATAACCATTAATTTCCACAGTAACAGCAGCGATTCCCGCCACTACACACTGACCGAAAAGCCTTCTGACTGGGACAGCAGCACCCTACGCGACCAATTTGTGGCATCCGCTGACCCGAATTACCAGACCGTAGAAACCAACGGCCAAACCATCTACCTCTACGGCAACGGCAACGCCACTTGGGTCAACCAAGGCAAACAATACACCATCCAAAGCGACGGCTCCCTCAGCAACAAACAACTCGTCTCCCTCGCCACGTCTTTGTAAGGCGCCTGGCAAGCATATTTTGCTTATTTATTATATAATATATTTATGTCTGAGTCACAGATCGAGCGAATAGGTGCGATGTACGATGAACAAGCAGCTGACTACGCCGCTTTTAAGGGCGATTCTTTCGCTTGGCAGTTTATTGAGATGCCTGCTTTTGATAGATATCTGACTGATGGCTACATGCCATTGCCCAACTTATACCGACCTGATGTCCACGTACTTGATATTGGTTGTGGCTCAGGCTTGGTGGCGCAACACCTGATTACTCAAGGCGTAAATGCTAACAATATTACAGGTATCGATCTGAGCCCAAAGCTACTCGAAGAGGCCAGAGCAAGAGTTCCAGGCGCCACTTTTATAGAAGCTTCGTCAGACAATTTTGACTTACCTAATGAGAGCTTTGATTTGGTCACTTCAAACATGGTGTTTCATTACCTTAATGATGGGCAGCTTAAGCAATCTCTAGACCTGATATATAAGACCCTGAGGCCCGGTGGCACGCTCTTTTTTGTAGATGCAGACCCAGATTACAGTGAAGAAACACGTCGACCAGAAAATGTTAATCGCTGGCTGGAAATTCCCACACCTTGGGGAGGAACGGCTCCTTGGTTTAGCCGTGACCCCTATGAATTACTACTGGACACAACGTATTACGCAGGCTTTGATGTGGTGGCCGGATTTCCTTTGCCCATATCTGAAGCGGGCAAGCAAGCATCCCCAGATGAATACGCGAAATACACTAGTTATCCCGCCAGAATGGGAGCACGTTTGGCGAAGGTATCGAACGAAGAGAAACAACGACGCCTTAGCAGCGCTGACCAAGTTATACCAAGCTTAACGCAACTATCTCGTCAGAGGCGAGAACTGTTATAATAGAGGCAATGAAAGCTGCTAGAACTCGTTTTGCGCCCAGCCCGACTGGTTTGTTGCATGTTGGTGGAGTGCGCACCGCCTTGTTTGCGTGGTTGCTGGCGCGGCAGAGTGGCGGGCAATTTATTTTGCGTTTGGAAGATACTGATCAGGTCAGGGAAGTTGCTGGTTCTGATCAGCACATCATGGATTCGCTGCAGGCGCTGGGCATTGATTATGACGAAGGTCCGGACAAGGGTGGTCCGCACGGACCATATCGCCAGAGCGAGCGTTTGGCTCTATATAAAGAGTGGGCGCAGAAGCTCGTTGATGCCGGTCGCGCTTATGCCGATCCTTACACTCCGGAAGAAGTGCAGGCATTTCGCGAGCAGGCCAAAGCCGAGAAGCGACCGTTTATTTTCCGTGAACACCGACCTGAAAATCCGCCAGCTTGGGATGGTAGCCAGCCTCTGCGTTTTAAATCTGAGCCGCAAGATTATACTTGGAATGATGCCGTCATGGGCGAGTTGCACGCTGGCGCTGAAGCCGTCGACGATTTCATCATTATGAAAAGTGATGGCTTTCCGACGTATAACTTCGCACACATTATCGATGATCATTTAATGGAGATCACGCACGTTATTCGCTCGCAGGAATTTTTGGCCAGTGTACCGAAGTTTTTGAACCTCTATGAAGCTCTGGAAATTGAGCGACCAATCTTAGCAACTATGCCTTTCGTGATGGGCCCGGACGGCAAAAAGAAGCTCAGCAAACGTGATGGCGCCAAAGATGTACTCGACTACATCCGCGAAGGCTACTTGCCCGAAGCATTACTCAATTTTATCGCCACGTTAGGCTGGAACGACGGTACCGAACAAGAAATTTTCGCAGTTCAAGAATTGATCGATAAGTTCAGCCTAGAGCGCGTGCAGCACAGCGGCGCCCGCTTCGACGAACAGCGCTTGCTCTGGATGGATGGCTCGCACATCCGCGAATTATCTCTCGATGATCTGTATGCGCGCAGCCAAGATTTTTGGTCTGCCGAAGCTGCCGATTATGACGACGCGTACAAAAAACAAGTCCTGAGTCTGGTGCAAGAACGCCTGAAATTCTTGAGCGAAATCCCGCAGCTGACCCAATTTTTCTTTGTCGATTTGCCAGTTGATCCAGAATTAATAAGCGGTCATAAGCAGCTCAAGAAACTAGAATCAGCCGAATTAAAAGAATTGCTAGAGCAGGCAAAGGCCGGCTTAGAACAGAGCGATTTCAGCCTTGATGATCTGACCGAGCGCTTGAATCAACTCTTGGAAACTACCCAACAAAAGCCAGCCATCTTATTTAGCTTGATCCGCATTGCTACCACGCAGGCGCCCGCCAGTCCGGGCTTAGCTGACACGCTCGCTGTCCTTGGCAAAGAGCGCAGTCTGCAGCGCATTGATCAAAGTCTCGCTAGCCTCTAGCGATTACTGTTAAACATAAGCGCTTACTGATACAATAATGCTTATGATTGATGACGTTAGACCGGTGAAACGGTCGGCGAAGTCGTTGACACGGCCACCATTGCCTCAAAAACCAACAGCTTCCCCAGAGAATCAAACAATACCTCAGGTGATTGAGGCGCCAGAACCTGCTGTGGCTACGCCAGATCCGCCAGAGCCCAAGACAGCGCCATTAGACATGAGCCTCGATACAACAGCCACACCCAAACGTCGCCGCAAACTGCGGTTTTTCTCGTGGTCACCAAGTAAGCGCGAAGGCATTGCGTTGGCGGTTCTCGTCATTCTGCTTGGCACCGGTAGTTCTTTCGCTCTGTTGCACCAGCCCAGTCCGGCACCACCAACTGTTGTAGCGCCAAAAAAGAAAGTCGTTGTAGCTACCACGGTGCCGTCAACTTTGAGCGGCTTGCCAGTTAATCCAAGCGTTAATCAAACGCCCGTGACGGGGGTGATGATCGAAAACAGCACCTTTGCACGGCCGCAATCTGGGCTAGGGCAGGCGGGTGTGGTTTTTGAAGCTATTGCCGAGGGTGGTGTCACTCGCTTTCTAGCCCTGTTTCAAGATACTTCACCCGATAACGTCGGTCCGATTCGCAGTGCTCGTCCGTACTACGTGCAGTGGGCGCTTGGTTTTGACGCCGGTTATGCCCATGTCGGCGGCAGCCCAGATGCACTCCAAGACATCAAAAGCTGGAACGTACGCGATCTTGATCAGTTTCATAATGGTGGCTCTTACCACCGCGTATCTTCGCGAGACGCACCACATAATGTGTACACCAGCATCGCTACCTTAAACCAATTAGAGAAATCCAAGGGCTACAACACTAGTAGCTTTACCGGTTTTGAACGCAAAAAAGATGCGCCGCTTAAAGTCCCGACCGCTAAAACCATCAATCTGACCCTGTCTGGGCCAGTGTATGACGCCAGTTATACGTATGATGCAACGACTAATACCTATAAGCGCAGCGAGGGCGGGGCACCACATATTGACGCCAACACTAACACACAGATTGCGCCCAAAGTCGTCATCGCCATGGTAGTGCCGTATTCGCTCGGCGCACTCGACAGTAGTGGCGCCTATTACTCCGACTACACCGTCATCGGCAGCGGTCCGGTCTATGTTTTCCAGGATGGTGGCGTAACTACTGGTACCTGGGCCAAGACTAGCAACAACACCCAAATCAGTTTTACCGACAGTAGCGGCAATCCTATCAAATTGAATCCTGGACAAACCTGGATCACCGCTGTCGCTCAAACATCTAAGGTCGCCTACACCCAATAATGAGCCACCTCGAACACCTCCGCAACCGTATCCGCCAGCATCTATTTATCTGGATCTTCCTGGAGAATGTTTTGCTCGGCGTCTTGTGGTGGATCGGTACCACATTTACTACTCTGAACAGCTTGATTTTGCTCGGCGTTAGCTTAGTTCTGAGCCTCGGACTTAGTCTGATTATCGTATTTACTAGTGCCAGCTACATCATGCAGCCGATGCAGGCTTTGTGGCAGGCAATTTTACATCTTAACCCAACTGAGCAGGGCATCGCCGCACCGCGGTTAGAAGATCTTAAGCTCGGCCGTGAGTTGGTAACTTCATTAGCGGCTCAGATCTACCAACTAGCCGATACTGCCGAACATGCCGCTGAAGAAAGCCAGCAGCAGGCTGCCGATGTCAGCCACAACTTTATTGCTCAGAATCTACCGTTGCCACTATTTGTACTCGACGCCGAAGCCACAATCAAATTTGCCAATGAAGCCGCTGCAGACTACATCGGCATCGCCACCAAAGATTTGATCGGCAAAAACGTCTACATGGTGCTGGACATGTCCTTCCCGAGCGAAGATACCTTCGATAAATGGCTCAAAGACGTCAAGATCAACAGCGCTACCGCCACCAAAAGCTGGGAGCGCGTCCGCTTGGCCGTCCGCGATAACCACCCAACGCTACTTTTCGACCTAGCTGCCTACTACAACCGTGATAACGCCCAGAAGATGGAAACCATGTTCGTGCTGTTTGACCACACCAAGCAGTACAGTCAAGATGATCAAGCCATCAGCTTTATCGCTTTGAGCGTCCATGAACTGCGCACGCCTTTGACCATGCTGCGCGGCTACATCGAAGTTCTGGATGATGAGTTAAACGGCACGCTGACGCCGGAACTGCAAGATTTCATTCTCAAAATGCGCACCATTTCCGAGCAGCTGACAGCCTTCGTCAACAACATCTTGAATGTCGCCCGGGTCGACAACGATCAGCTCGAGGTCCAACTCCAAGAGGAAAATTGGCTGACCATCCTCAATAGCTCCGTCGATATGCTAAAATTGCGCGCCCGGGTCCGTGGCATCGAACTCCAGTGCACGGTAGCACCCGATCTACCAACCGTCGGTGTCGATCGCCTCAGCATCAACGAAGTCGTCACTAACTTAGTCGACAATGCCATCAAATACAGCGCCAACGGCAAAGTGATCCGCATCGATGCCCATATGACACAAGACGGCTTAGTCGAAACCACCGTCCAGGACTTCGGCCTCGGCATCAGTAGCAGCGTCATGCCTAATCTGTTCACCAAGTTCTACCGCGATCACCGCAACCGCGCTCAGATCGGCGGCACCGGGCTTGGCTTGTACCTCAGCAAAGCCATTATCACGGCGCATGGCGGCAGCATGTGGGTCAAAAGCAAGGAGGGCGAGGGCAGCACCTTCGGCTTCACCATCCTGCCATACACCCAGTTAACCGAAGAGCTAAAGCGAAGTGGCAACAACGAGATCACCCGCGGCGCCCACGGCTGGATCAAAAACCACTCCCTCTATCGCCGCTAAATCTGGTACAGTATAGGCATGTCTGACGAAACTACAGCTACTCCCAAAAACGGACGCACCATTCTCTGCATTGAAGACGAGCATTTCATCGCCGAACTCTACAGCCGCGCCTTAACTAAAGCCGGCTACGAAATCAAAGTTATCTCCGACGGCCAGGAAGGCTTAGAAGAAGCTCAGACCAACCAATACGACATCATTTTGCTCGATCTGATGGTGCCAAACCTGACTGGCATCGAGATTTTGCGCGCCTTGCGTGATCCAGCTCGCGTGCCAAAGCTAAAGGCTAAAATCATTATCACGACCAATCTGGAACAGCGTGACGACATCCGCGCCGACATCGAAAAGCAAGCTGACGCCTACCTGGTGAAAGCCGAGATCACACCTCACGAACTAGTTGCCGTTCTCGACACTATTCAGTAGCAAATATCACAAAAATCGGCTAGCCAAAGCTTCCGGGAAGCGTATAATAAAGTGTAGCCGTGTATGGGCTGGTGCAAACCTTCCTCCGTACAGACTTATAATCTAGAAAATACACTTCGGTCCCTGTTTTCTATCATAGTTTTAAAGCCTCTAGCGCATATATTTCGACTCTTGAACGGTGTCGCAAATAGTTGCTCGAAGCTGGTTCCAATCCGTTCTCTGACAGATATAACGCTCGTCAGCCTCTTTTATTTATCTCTAATCAAGGAACTAAGAACTATGACAATCTCTACTTTTTCTACCGAAATTATGCCCCGCGAAATCGAAGTTACCTCCGTATACTTCCGCAACAACCCAGCCAAGCAACGCGTTGAAAGTTACCCACGCCGCATGGTCTACGACGGCCAAGAATACACCTTTCGTGAAGCTGGCATGCGCTACCTGGTCCGCAAAGGGCAGGAGCTAATCCGCCTGTTTGATGTCAGCGATGGCCAGACCTTGTTTCGCCTTCGTCTGGACCAGAATGATCGCTGGACACTGGTTAATATGCGAGGAGTTTAATATGACTGGAGATGTTGCTGGATCGAGCAGGCACTTCGGGCGAAGACTGCTGATCCTCGGGCAAATGCCCTGCGGGTCAGGTCCTTCATCCCGAAGCACCCCAAACAATACAATTTCTAAGACTGAAGGGGGTATATTATGCAGCGCGGAATGAGTGACCCTTTAAAGCAGGAGGAACTATGGAACCAGATTTTCAAGATATGGCCGGAAGCGATGGAGTATCAGTCCATACCGGATTTCCCAACCCAGCGCTAGATCGACGCAAACACGCTGGTAAGCTCGCTCTCAATTTGGACGGGCTCTTAGTGCCTCGGCCAAACAGCAGCTATTTATTTAGAATTAGCGGGCACCGGTGGGCGGAGCAAGGTATTTTTGATGGTGATATTGCAGTTATTGATCGAGCACTTCGACCACGTAGCAGCAGCCTAGTTCTAATCTGGGAAGGCAATAACTTCAGCCTGGAACGTCAGCATCGTAGCCAGGAGCAACCTTGGGGCGTGGTGACGACCGTGATTCATCAGCTAGAAAGACCATGACATGTCGGCTGCTGCTTTCGCACTGATTGACTGTAACAATTTCTTCGTGAGCTGTGAGCGTATTTTCCGGCCTGACCTGGAAGGGAAGCCAGTGGTTGTACTATCCAGCAATGACGGCTGCGTGGTGGCCCGCAGCAATGAAGCCAAAGCGCTCGGCATCCCCATGGGCGCACCAGCTTTCAAATATCGTGACCTTTTCAAAGCGCACCACGTGGTGATGTTTAGCGCCAATTTTGAGTTGTACGGTGATATTAGCCAGCGCATTACACGTGTTTTGACTGGCATCACGCCGCGCACCGAAGTTTATTCGGTGGACGAGTCGTTTCTGGACCTCAGTGAACTAAATATCAACGACTACTCGGAGTGGGGCAGAGCCATTACTCAGCGACTGCAAACTGAGATTGGCGTGCCAGTTTCTATCGGTATCGCACCGACCAAGACGCTAGCCAAGCTTGGGGCAGAGTATCCCAAAAAACATGCTGAGTTAAACGGAGTCCTGGACCTAATTTCAGAGCCCGAGCAACGCTTACGCTACCTTATCCAGACACCGATTAAGGACATTTGGGGCATCGGTTGGCGATTGGCACCAAAATTGCGGGCCGAGGGCGTCCATACTGCCTTTGATGTTGCCAATTTGCGCCCACAGCTGGCCGGTCAACTGATGGGTGTTCATGGCAAGCAACTGGTAGCCGAGTTAAACGGGGTCGCGTGTCATCCATTGGGAGCAATTCATAAAGTCCGTCAAAGTATTATGCACGGTCGCATGTTTGGAGCTGACACCAATCAGTTTTCGGTTATTGAGGCAGCGGTGGCCAATCTTACAGCCCGGTCCTGCTTTGGTTTGCGCCAGGAGCAGCTGCTGGCTCGCACGGCCGTCATTAGCCTCAGCACCAATCGCAACAAGCCCGACTATCAGCGACTGCAGCGAATTATCAATCTAGAAACACCGAGTGCTGACAGCGGGCTGATCACGACCAAACTATTGGAAGCTGTCGCGCCGAGCTTCAGCCCACAAACTATGTATCATCGGGCCAACATTTTGCTCTACGATCTCATCAGCGAAAGGCATCTGCAATCTGATCTGTTTGATAATACCAACCTCACAGAGTTACAGGCTAGCCAGGCACGCATGCAAGCAGTAGATGCGCTGAATGACAGATACGGCAAGGGAACGCTGCGTTTTGCCGCCGAAGACCTCAGTCATGCCTGGGAACCGAAACACGCTTTGCGCAGTCCGCGCTATACTACTCAGTGGCAGGAATTACCAACAATTCACACGTAAATACTATGAGCTATCAATCCATCCTTGCACGATACCCAATTATCTCTGATCAAATCGGCCAGCCAGCACTGAGCGTGGTGCTGCGAGAGCTCAGTCACGCCTTGGAGCAGCGTATCGATGGCGATATCGCTGAATTCGGCTGCTACATCGGCACCACGAGTCTATTCATCCGGCGCATACTAGACGAGGCAGGCGAGTCCCAAAAGCGCCGTTTTTACGCCTACGACTCGTTCACTGGCTTGCCAGACAAAACTTCCGCCGACCAGAGCACCAGCGGTGATCAGTTTCGCCAGGGCGAGCTCAGCGTCAGCAAAAAGCAGTTTCTACAATCGTTTCATAAAGCCAACCTGGCGCCGCCCATCACCCACAAAGCCTGGTTCGCCGATCTGTCGCCAGAGCAGTTGCCAAATCAGATTGCGTTTGCATTCCTGGATGGTGATTTCTACCAATCGATCTTCGATTCGCTGCAACTTGTCTGGCCGCGCCTAACACCCGGCGGCATTGTCAACATCGATGATTATCAGCGAGAGGCATTGCCCGGCGTCACCCAAGCAGTGGACGACTTCTTCGGCGGCACACCAGCAAACTTGCGCTTTGAGCATAACATCGGCATCATTAAGAAGTTATGAAACTACACATCATCACCGTTGGCCAGCCACGCCTGCAGTTCGCCAAAGAAGGCTGGGAAGAGTATTGGAACCGCCTGAAGCATTATCATCAGCTGCGCGTCACGCACATTGCGGATAAGCACAACGACGCCGAACACATCCAACTCGCCACAGGCTCAGCCTACAAAGTCGCACTCATTATAGAAGGCAAGCAGCTAACCAGCCCAGAGCTAGCCCACTTCCTAGAACAACGAGCCCTCGACGGCCGCGAAATCTGCTTTATCATCGGCGGGCCAGAAGGTTTGCCAACACAAATCATTGAATCCGCCGACTTCCAATGGAGCCTAGGAAAGATAACGCTGCCGCACGATCTCGCTATGGTCGTCCTGCTCGAAACGTTGTACCGTGCCAGCACCATTAGCGCCGGCCAACCCTACCACAAATAGTGCTCAAGCCTGGACGGTCTCTAACAGATGTGATAAGATAGGCGAGCTAGAATTTTAGCCACATGGCCCCGTCGTCTAGTGGTCCAGGATATTTGGTTCTCATCCAAAAGATCGCGGGTTCGAATCCCGCCGGGGTCACCAAAGGAAATATACAGATAGAGGTTAGCATTTATGCTAGTCTCTATATTTTTATTACCCCTGTTTTTAGGTTCCAAACTTCTTTGGTATGATTAGAGTAATGGATTATCAAGATGAGCTAAACACCGCAAAGCAACTTGCTAAAGAGGCTGGCCAAGTCATGCTTAAATATTTCAATTCGGCAGCCTCTAACCCACAGCTAAAGAGTGACAAGACAATAGTAACCAAGGCTGATACTGAAATAAACGACATAGTTATCAAGGTACTCAGTGAACAAACTCCTACTTATAGCGTGTGGGGCGAAGAACAAAGTTCAATGATTGACGGCGCTAAATACACATGGGTTTGTGACCCCGTAGATGGCACACAGCCATTTTCTAAAGCAATCCCCATTTCAACCTTTTCACTTGCATTAGTGGATAGCAATGGGCGTAGCGTGCTAGGAGTTGTCTACGACCCATTCCAAGACCGTCTGTATGAGGCCGTAATGGGCAGCGGGGCTTACCTGAATGGTATTAAAATCACCGTTTCTGACAAGAGTAACCTTGATACCGCCTATATTGATGAGGAACTTTGGATAAATCACGAAGAAGGAATAACATTTAATGACCCTAAAGATGTACTGAGCAAGCGAGGTGCAAAAGTCACCACAATGTGTTCGGCAATTATTACTGGTTGTTTTGTAGCACAAGGCACCTATGACGCTATGATGTTTGGGCAAGGTAAGCCCGAAGATATAGCTGCTCTGGCAGTTATTGTATCGGAAGCTGGCGGTAAAGTTACCGACCTGTTTGGTAATGACCAACGCTATGATACTAATATCAAAGGCGCAATCGTGTCTAATGGCTCAATACACGCTGAGTTAGTTGATGTCATGAATAGCATCAATTATCAAAGTAAGTATCTTCACTAGTAACTAGGCTCTACTAGGCTCTACTAGCCACTGCCATATCAAATGGCTACTGTTGCAGCGTACAATCTCCCCACAAATAAGGTTCCAATTCGATTCTAGTGGGGTCACCACTTAGATTTTAGTAAAGCGCGGCACAGCTTCGCCACCAAATTCAACCTTTTCTAGCCAAACGTTCACCGGCCTAGAAAAGGTTATTTTATTGCCATATTGAGCCTGGTATATGACGCAGGGCTCTTCGTCAACTTCTTGAATAACTATATCTTTAACGATGTACGTCAATTCAGGAGATTTATAATGTCGATACTTGGCACCGACCGAAACTTCTTGCTGAGCCTTCTTCAGAAGTTCCGTCAGTTCATCTTGAGATAAGTGCATATACCTAGTGTACTAAACTCGATGAGTTCTGGGCTTTTTGATACCATAAAGTTATGCAGAAGTCTTTGGAAGAGCAGATCACAAGAGCAAAGGTGCTATTGGCTACAGCCCGGCACGCGTCGATGGCCACCGTAAATGAAGACGGCTCACCCCACAATACGCCATTCATGTTTATGTGCGATGAGCCTTTGGAGCATATCTATTGGGGCTCGCATCCAGAGTCCGAACACTCCAAAAATATCGTTCGCACCGGCCAGATTTTCGTCGTGCTCTATGACGCTTTTGAGCGTGGTGGACTATATATGAAATGTATCGACGTTCATCCTTTGGGAGGCAGGGAACTTGATGAGGCTTTGGCGATCCACAATGCCTTACGAGCGTCCAGAAATCAAGATGAACTACCGCTCAGTTATTACACTGGTGACAGTCCGCAACGTATGTGGTCGGCTAAGATTGTAAAGCTCTGGGTAAACGGCACCACTCGGGATGAAAACGGTCACGTCCTGCAAGATATCCGTACCGAAATCACCGCTCACGATCTACTGTAGCAGTGATCAATACTCGTCTTCGGTGTATTGAGCGTCTTCAGTAATATAGAATGGCCCGCCTTCAGCGGCTTCAACCATTGCTACCGTCGAGATAAAGTATTTTTCCTGCTTTTTCAATGCATCTAAGGTCATCCAAGCATTGGCGCCATATTCCCAATTACTCTCGAGCTCACCCCGCACATCGCTGGCACGCAAGATTGCAAATAGCTTGTCCTCAAGAAGGTCGCCCGAAGATTCATCATAATCTCGCTTTCTATAAAAGGAGACGACTTCGAACGTAGCCTCTAAATTAGCTTGTTTCTTTAATTCGGCAGCAGCTGTTGCTTCAAAACTTTGACCCCACTGAACCGGACCACCTATACAACCCCAAAACCCCCAATAGGGTCGCCGTAAGCGTTCTTGCAATAAGTATTCAGTTTCGCCGCTTGCCGAAGTGCGTGCCACGACTATTCTAGTGGTCAGCTTTGGTTGCTTTTGGACCTTGCGTTTTGCTTCATCGAGATTATTGGCGAACTCGTTACCTTGAGGCGTCAGGGAATAAGAGCCGTCTTCGAGCTTCTGTACTAATTGAGCTTTCTGCAAGCTTCGCAGGTGGAATTTAAAGGCATCGCTCTCCATCCCGGATGCAGCTCGCAATTGGCTATACCGAGCCGTGGTGGTGTGCCGGAGCGTGTTCAACACTTTTATTTGTGCCCGGTGCAGCTGTGCCTCAATCATAGTTATGTTATACCATATTACTCCAAAAATTCTAGGTAATTAATCCACCCTAGAAGCACCGACGGCACTCCAGCACAATAACTCCGCGTAATAAGGAGTAACGTAATGGAACAAACAAAACTATACGTCGGCTGCGGCTTAACGGGTGCACCGCAACACTTCACCGAAGAAGTCGAGTCATTAAAGAGGTCTCTGGCAAACGATTTTGAGGTCTTCGACTTCATCGGCCTCGAGAAGGGCACAAGTGCAGACGTCTACAACTGGGATATTGGTCACTGCGTAGCTGATTGCGACGTGCTAGTTGGCATATGCGATTACCCGAGCCTGGGGCTGGGCTGGGAAATGAGCAAAGCTGTCGGTATGGGCACGCCGACTTTAGCAGTTGCACACACTACCTCACGCGTCACACGACTGGTCCTAGGCGCCGCCGAGGTTGAACCGGTTATGTCTTTCGAGCGATATGAGAATATGCTGGCCGACATACCGCGCCTAATCATGGCCAAAGTCGCCGAAATTGGCTAAGAGCTTACTGGACCTGGATCGAAGCCAGAATGTGGTCGATATCAGATCGGTAGGGCTTCATGCCAAATTTAGCGATGGCTTGCTGGGTCAGACTTGGGTTGGTAGTAGGAACGGCGCTGTAATCCTGCGAGACCGTTACCAGGTGAGTTTTGCCTTTGGCTGAGAAAATTGCAGCATAGACTGTGTCACTCGCCGAACGACCTTGGACCTGCTTGCCAGCCAGCATATCGCAAACGTGCAGCGTCTGCTTCAGATGATCGTTCTGAACTGTGAAGGCCTGCGGGTATTTGGTGCAGTTCTCGACACCCGTGTAGTCTGTCGTCGTACCAGAACTAATTGATAGAGTCAGTGGTAGTTTATCGCCCTTGGCAACTTCAGAAACAAGCTGACTATTGCCAGTATTAATCTTGCTAACCTTGTAGGGTTTATAAAAATCTAAGGTGTATTTACTGCCCGAGGAATTGGAGTAATTCACGCTTGTGAAGACCGTTTGAGCTGGCGTGGTGCTTTTATGATGCAGTATAAAGAAGCCAGCTATCAAGATAACGGCTACGCCGATAACTAGAGCGCCGCCTATTTTACTGCTCAGTGGCTCAGTTTGTTCCGCCTTAGCTTCTTGTTTTGGTTTACTCATTATGAATACCTTACCGGCAAGTATAAGCTAGCGGCCGCGAAAAACAAATCGTCTCAGATGCTCATAAGCATAAGCCAGTTGCATAAATGGGCTCAGATCCGGATAATGTAGAGTATCCGTAACTATATATCCAATTAGCTATATAGCAAAAGGGTGGGCCGGCAACCGTGCCGCGATGACAAAACGTGAAATTACCATTCAAAAAATCCAGTAGCGGCGACGTGCCAAGCGCCATGCCAAAAGGCTTGAGCGATACCAAGCTCAAGTTTGAGGTCATCATCAATAATATTGAAGATGGCGTTATTTTAATTGATGATCAGCAGATGATCCGCCTCTATAACCCTGGAGCGGCAGCCATCAGCGGCTGGAAAGTCGATGAAGCCACCGATATCAACGTCAAAACCGTCATCAAATTAGCCAACGAAAAAGGCCAGGTGATATCAGATGACCAGACGCCTTTTACGCAGATCTTTAAAACTGGTCAAACCATTCGTGACAACAAAGCCATCATCATTAACCGCGACGGTACGCAGGTGCCGGTCAGCCTCAGTGTTACACCGCTACTCAATGACGCCAAGGAAGTTACCGCCGCCGTAGCTGTCTTCCGTGACGTCAGCCAAGAGCGCGCCGAAGAGCAGCAGCGAGCCGACTTCATCAGCACCGCCAGTCACGAAATGCGCACGCCAGTGGCCGCTATCGAAGGCTATCTGGCTTTGGCGCTGAATGATAAGGTTTCGACCATCGACGCCCGAGCCCGTGACTATCTAGACAAAGCCCATGCTTCCACCCAGCACCTCGGCAAGCTATTCCAGGATCTGCTAACCAGCGCTAAGGCCGAGGATGGCCGTCTGGTGAGTCATCCAACAGTTTTTGAACTCGGTGGCTTCTTGGAACAGCTATCCAACGATTTACGCTTTGTCGCCGAAAAGAAAGGCTTATTTGTAGAGTTCATCGCTGGATCAGCCAATGCTACCATCAACGCTTCCAAAAGTGCCGGTGGCGAGCGCGTCGTCCGGCCGCTCTATTACATTTATGCCGATCAGGACCGCTTGCGTGAAGTCATTACCAACCTCTTCGATAACGCCGTCAAGTACACCGCTGAAGGCAAAGTCTCCATTGGTCTGACTGGCGACGAGCGTGTTGCTCAGTGCTATGTCCGCGACACCGGCCCGGGTATTCCTACCGAAGATCTGCCGCATCTGTTCCAGAAATTCTATCGGGTCGACAACTCCGCCACCCGCACCATCGGCGGCAGCGGCCTGGGGCTGTTCATTTCACGCAAAATCGTCGAACTCTACAACGGCCGCATCTGGGTAGAAAGCGAGTTAGGCAAGGGCAGCACCTTCTATATCAATTTCCCACGTTTAAGCAACCAAAAGGCCGAGGAGTTGAAAAAACAATCTAGCAACGCTACCACCGCTGCGAATTCAATTAATTCTTAAGCAACATCGTGATACAATAAATTTAACTCAACCATAAGCGAATTACCGAAGGAATATATATGGCAAAAGTACTGCTGGTCGAAGACGACAATAACTTACGTGAAATCTATGAAGCCAGGCTGCAAGCCGAGGGCTATAACATTGTTTCGGCCCAAGACGGCGAGCAAGCCTTGGTCGTCGCCAAGCAGGAAAAGCCCGATCTGGTGATTTCTGATGTCATGATGCCGAAAATCAGCGGTTTCGAGATGCTCGATATTCTGCGCAACACCGAAGGCCTTCAAGACGTTAAGATCATTATGCTAACCGCACTCGGCCAAAACGATGACCAGCAACGTGCTGACCGTCTTGGTGCTGACCGTTACCTCGTCAAATCTCAAGTCACACTTGAAGACATCGTTAAGGTGGCCCACGAATTATTGCAAGATGCCGCTCCAGCTACCGCTGAAGCTCCAGCTGGTGATCCTACTGCCGGAATACTTGCTGACGCTTCCGCTCCAGCAGACGCTAGCGCACCGGCCGCCGATGTCGCACCCGAAGCCGTCACGCCTGTTGCCAGCGAACCCGTCACACCTGCAGTCGAACCAGCCCCAGCTCCAGCCACTGTTAGTATCCCAGCACCTCCGTCCACCCCAGCCGAACCAGCAACCAGCAGCACTGACAGTGCCGCACCCGTGACTTCAGCCCCTGTGCCCGAACCAGACACCGCCGATGACGCTACTACTAGCAGCCCGGCCTCTGCCGCACCATCAGAACCCGCCACAACTTCAGACACTCCAGTTGCGCAACCCGATCCAGCAACTCCTCCTGCGCCAGCTCCTGAAGCGCCAGAAAGCGCCGCTCCAGCCGAAGCACCAGAGTCAGAGACACCTGCCGACAGCGCCGAACCTCAAATCGAAAACTTCGTACCAGGGGCCAGCAGCGAGCCAAGCACGCCTGTGGCCGAGCCCGCAGCCAGTGATGCAGGCGCTCCAGCCGAAGCACCCACAGACACTGCTCCAGCTACCGAACCAGCACCAACCCCAGAAAGCATTAACGACGACAAAGTAATGGCTGAAGCCGTGAACAATCTAGCGGCAGCCACTGAGCCAGTGACGCCACCAGTTTCAGCTCCTGAAGAAGCATCAGCACAAGTCGCCACTGATGCTGCCGCCCCATCTGTGACGGCCGCAGCCAGTGCCGTTGCACCAGCTGAAACACCCGGCGACACCGTTACACCAGCCACTGAACAACCTGCCGATAATGACGCCGTAACGATCGCTCACAAGAAGATCATTACTCCACTTGAAACCGATCCTAAGCAAGATATTAACGAGCTACTGGCTCTAGAAGAAGCTAAGGAAGCTGCCGCCGCCCCAGCCCCAGCCCCAGCCCCAGCCCCAACTGCAGTGGTGTCTACGAATGAAGCAGGCGCCACCTCCGCACCTTTAGGTTCTCCAGCCCCAGCAGTCGAGCAAGCAGCACCTGCTGCCGAACCAACAGCCACGACTGAGGCCGCGGTTGACCCTAACAGTATCGCGCTCTAGTAAAAATTCTTGGTGACGTACCGTAAGCAATCCGCTAAGCTAAAGCCATGCGTATTAATAAATTTATTGCTCAAGCAACTGGCATGAGTCGACGAGCCGCCGATAGTGACATTGCTATAGGCAAAGTTACGGTAAACGGCGAGCTACCGACTCCGGGCCAACAGATTCACGACGGTGACACTGTACTGCTCGACGGCAAACCACTCGAAGCCATCAGTACGAACACAATAATTATGCTCAATAAGCCAGCCGGCTACATCTGCTCGCGCAACGGGCAGGGTGCTCCCACCGTATACGACTTGCTGCCAGAGAACCTTCGCCACCTCAAGACCGTCGGCCGCCTGGACAAAGATTCATCCGGGCTACTGCTGCTTACCAATAATGGCGAGCTAGCCAATGAATTAACCCATCCTAGCTTCGAAAAAGAGAAAGTCTACCAAATAACCCTCGATCGACCTCTGTTACCAGGCGATGCTGCTCAAATAGAGCAGGGCATACCAGTTGAAGATTACATAAGCCAATTGCAGATCAAAAACTTACCCAGTAGTGCCTATCAAATCACCATGATCCAGGGCAAAAATCGCCAAATCCGCAAAACCTTTGCCACGTTCGGTTACACCGTCACCACCCTTCATCGCACCCAATTCGGCGACTTCACACTAGATAATTTACAGAGTGGTGAGCACCGAGAACTTACAGAGCTCCAAAAAGGCTAACTCTGTATTCCAAGCTTCCTTCGGGAGCGCTTGCGTAGACCTGAATCTGCTCATTGACAGGTAATAATACTACCTCTGCAGGATCAAGTGCACGCCGTATAGGGAGTCCCGTTTTTGTTTCACCGTCTTCTGCTAAAACATCCGGACTTTGTCTTTCCATAGCGACAGTATAAACAATCTCACAAAGGCTGGCAATTTACCTCTGTTAATGATATAATTAAACCAAGTTTATGAGCAAAAAGTTACCAATTGTAGCAATAGTCGGGCGTGCCAACGTGGGCAAGTCCAGTTTGTTCAACGCGATTTTGGAGCGGCGCGAGGCGATTGTAGCCCGTGAAGCTGGCACTACTCGCGATAGCATCATGGCTAAGGCCGAGTATCAGGAGCAGAACTTCTGGCTGGTCGACACCGCCGGCATGAAGAATCCCGAAGATGATTTCGAATTCACCATTCAAGAGCAGATTACTCAGGCCACCGACAGTGCCGACGTCATCTGGGTGATGGTTGAAGCAGATGTACCAATCACCGAAGAAGACCGTCGCGTTGCCACCACAGCTCTGAAAAGCCGCAAGCCAGTTTTTCTGATTATCAACAAGGTAGACAAAGCTAAAGGCGCCGATCTCAGCGGTTTTGATCGCCTAGGCATCAAGCCCATCATCTGGACCAGCACCACGCAGCGCAAGGGTGTAGACCAGTTACTGGACACGCTTATCAAAGTTATCCCGAATGTTTCGCAAGCCGACGATGACGATCGCCTACGCATCGCCCTGATTGGCCGCCCAAACGTTGGTAAATCATATCTGTTCAACACCTTGGCTAAGAAACAGCAAGCCGTCGTGGCTGATCGCGCTGGGACCACCCGCGACATCAACCGCACACAGGTCCGCTTCAAACAACGCGAAGTCGAAATAATGGACACTGCGGGCATCCGTCGGTCTGGCAAAATCGGGCAGGGCATTGAGCACTTCAGCGTCATCCGTACTTTAAGTGCCATCGAACAGTCCGATATTTGCTTCTTGCTAGTCGACGTTAATGAACCGAGCGTGCAATTAGATCAAAAAATTGCTGGCATGGTCAAAGAAGCCGGCAAGGGCTTAGTGCTGGTCATCAGCAAATGGGATGTCGCCGAAGAAAAGGGCGCATTTACTCGTGACGAATTAGCCCCCCAAATCGCCCACGATTTCGATTTTGTGCCCTGGGCGCCGCTAGTATTTACCAGTGCCGTCAGCGGCCAAAACGTTGCCAAGCTCTTCGATTTAGCACTGGAAATTGACGAAGAACGTCACAAACGCATCACCACCAGCGCCCTCAACAAATGGCTGCGCCAGGCCATCGATGCCCATCCGCCAGCCGGCCTCAAAAACCGCAATCCCAAGCTCAATTACATGGTCCAAGAAGATGACAACCCCACGCCCGCCTTCAAAATCTTCGGCAGTCACACCAAATTCCTACACTGGAGCTATCGCCGCTACTTAGAGCGCAACCTGCGCGAAACCTATGGCTACGCTGGCACCGCCGTCCAGCTCTGGTTCATCGAAAAGCACATCACCCACAAACACGGTGTTTCGCCGACCTATGGCAAAGAAAAGGAGTAAGCTAGATCTATGGCGTGGCTCCAAAAACGACCCCAAGTCAGCGACAATATCCAGCTCTACAGCACTAGCTTAAGCAAAAATAAGCTGCTGGTAGGCCTCGGTAACATTGGTAAAGAATACGATGGCACGCGTCACAACATTGGCTTTGAGTGTCTGGACAATTTCGTCAGCAAAACCAGCGAATTTGAGCCCTGGATGCTCAAAAAAGACCTGAGATGCCACCTAACCAGCGCTCGCCTGGGTGATCTGCGCGTCATCGCCATCAAGCCAACCACGTTCATGAATCTCAGCGGTGAAGCCGTCCAAGCCGTGGCTAATTTTTATAAAATTGGTGCTCAGGACATCGTCGTTCTTCATGATGAATTGGATATTGGCTTCGGTCAGATTCGACTACGCACTGGGGGCGCCAGCGCAGGGCACAATGGTCTAAAATCCATTATTAAGCACCTGGGCGAAGACTTCGGTCGCGTGCGCATCGGCATCGGCCCCAAAAAGCCAGCTCAAATCGACAGCGCCGACTTTGTCCTCCAAAAATTTAGTACAACTGAGCAAGAACAGCTCACAAATTTATACAAAGAGGTGAACGCCATTCTGACCGAGCACCTCTACGGCACCGGCCCATTACCCGTCGAAACCCGTAGCTTCCTGGTTTAATCTACTGGGTTGCTAAAGATAAGGGGATGGCTCAGATCGCCCTCTAGGGGCAGATGTCCTAGGCCCAGGTTCAGCAATAGGAGCTATATCGGCTCCTGTTTCATGATCAGGCAACCCTATTACATCACTCTCTGAGGTAGACAGTACTATTTCGGGCGGCGCTATTTCATCCAACGCAGTTATGATTAATGAGGCATTTCGGGCGCTACGTTGTAGGCCTTGTGCAGCATCGCGTTCATCCTTGGTTTCATTACCCATATTAGAAGCACGCTCTGAAGCTTGGCGACGCGCCTTGTTAACACCTTCTCGAAGAGCGTGAACATCCCAAACCGTGAACGTAAGAGGCAGAACGCCCGGAAAGAAGTTACGAAACTCCATTTCTTCGGGTGTTGAGAGTGAAACACTACCTTCTTTATCAGTATCCATACTCTATTTTATCACGTAATTAAAGGGCACTGTCAAATTTTATTAAATTTTCCTTAAATAAAAATAGACCGACGAGAGGGGGTGGGCACCGCTCGCCGGCCTATTATTAAGCGGGAGCCGAAGCTCCCGCATCCACCCTTCAACCCACCCCAGTGAAACATCGTTGTCTAAAATTAATGACACGTGTCAGCCCGAAGGCTACCATTTAGGATCACTTTGAATTGGGGACCCCGGGACAACGATCGAAACCGCCATCGAGGAATCTAGTTAAAGGGGTTAGTATGCTTTAGAGCGCCTCCGCGAACGGAAGCCGAGATTAAGTGGAGGGTAACAACTTTGGTCTGGCACGCTCTAAAACAATCTAACGATTTCCTCTGGCTACGAGAGTCAGAGGTGTTAGAATGGGGGTATAAGGTGCATGAAAATCATCTTACGATGACTCACAATTTGCTATTTTAGCAAACTTGTTTCATTATGTCAATACTTTAAAACATTTAATATGATAAGGCAACTTGTTTATGCTTACCGAATCGACTGTCCCGACCTGCCTTCAACAGATACCATCACCACCCAAAGAGCTATTTCACCGCGGTGAATCACTAGAAGAATTATTAAAGCGCCCGTGCGTCGCCATCGTCGGCAGTCGCAACATTTCAGCCTATGGCAGAGAAGTCACCCACAAGCTCTCCTACGAGCTGGCACAGCAGGGCATTGTCATCATTAGCGGCTTAGCGTATGGGGTGGATGCCACCGCCCACCGAGCCGCACTGGAAGCCGGTGGATTGACCATTGCCGTACTGCCAGCATCGGTCGATGAGATTGTGCCGACCATGCACACCCGCTTGGCCGAGCAAATTCTTAGCCAAGGTGGGGCACTAGTCAGTGAATATCCGCCAGGCAGCATCGCTCACAAACAAAACTTCATTGCGCGCAATCGCTTGGTGGCCGGTTTGGCAAAAGCCGTCCTAATCACCGAAGCCGCCGAAAAGAGCGGCAGCCTGCATACTGCTCGCTTTGCCCTCGATCAGGGCAAAGAGGTGCTAGCCGTACCAGGCAACATAACCAGTTTGACCTCTGTCGGGACTAATAACTTACTCAGGAAAGGCGCTACACCGATTACTTCCGTCAGCGATGTTCTGCATGTTCTTGGCCTAAAAACCCGCCACAAAGCCTCTAAAGTGGTCAAGGGACGCAATCAGAACGAGCAAACCGTTATCGATTTGCTCGCATCAGGTCTCACGGCCGGCGATGAGCTCCTCAAACAGAGCCAACTAACCCCCAGCGAATTCAACCAAGTCCTCACCATGCTCGAAATCGGCGCCAAAATCCGCCCCCTCGGCAACAACCACTGGACCCTCAGCTAACCACACCGAAAAATTTTGAGCTAAAATTCTAGATCAGGACGAAAGGATGGTTCTTCAAAAACTATATCCGCAAACATTACCGCCTCGACGGGGGCCATTTTATCTTCACCTGAACGATGCTGGTGATAGTAGTCAATTGCGTACTCAACTGCTGCAGACTGGCGAGGCGTGAGATAACCGCGAACCCTAGCAGCATGCATATGATCTACAGATGTAGCTACTGTTTCCCACTCGTACCACGAGCACTCAGGGGCATAATCTTCCTCGTGATATTCACGAGTAGTAGCTGTGATCCTGCCCGCGTATTTTTTAGATAGACCGAGACTATGCGGCTCAGTCTCATCTGGCGAAGGCAATAAAGGATGCAGAAAGATAAGGTTACCCACGTACGTTTCGAGCCAGCCATCAAAACGAGCTTTTTCTATAGACGCGGAACGCAAGACGGTATTCGCAAGGTTAACTGATGAGTCGGCAAACTTTCCAACTATCGCCAAAGGGTTAGTGGCGATGGCCCCCAGATAAGCTTCGTGTGGTTCACCTTTTTTGCGTAACAGTTCGACCGCACCCGCGACATGCCACTGTATGCCACGTTTCACCAGATCTTTTGATGTGATATCACTTTCTTCAGGCACATCGTGCAACAGACCGACTGCTTGGCAGCTCTCGTCATAACCCATTTTTGCAATCATATCTGCAACCGGTAATACGTGCGCATCAACATAATCACGATCATCATATAATTGACCGGCGTGGGCTTCGCGGGCAATATCGGTTGCTAACTCAATAAGTTTACTCATGACGCCATGTTAGACGTCTGACGTCAAAAAGTCAGTAAAAAGATTTTTACTGGTTAGCCGACAAACAAGGGTGTGACGTGGGTGTCACCTTCGTCTAAATGCGCCAGAATCTGTTTAATGATTGTGGCGGATGGGTGATCAAGCTTGGCAATCTGGTCGAGGCTCAACCATGCATAGTCACGTGACTGTAGTTTTGGTGGATCAAAAGGTTTCGTCTGGCAGTAGGTAATACTTATCAGCAAGCGCATAGTCTTATCGTCGTACTTTGCTTTGAACTGCGTAAAGCCAAAATCGAGACGCTTCACAAGATGTTCTTTGGGAATATATTCTTGAATTACTCGATTAATTTGGTCTTCCATATCGAGATCATTTACATAGTAGAGGGAAGGCAAGAGATAGTCATTAATTTGCGTTTTGAACTGTCCGGCACGTTGCCCGATTAAGTACTCGCCATCGGTGTTTTGGATCACTAAGCCAACTGAAACGCGCAGCGCCTCTCTAGTTTTTAGCGCGAGCCCGTTATCATTCAGCCAGCGGGCACCATCAATAGTTAGCGAGTAGCCATCATCTTCTTTTTGCACTAATTTTTGAGCTATAAGCTTATTAAGGTGATAGCTGAAGAGGCTGTTCTCAATATCAGGTTGCTTGAGATCGCTATATGAGAGCGCCGTTTCGCTATCGGCAAGGTTCTGCAGGATAGATTGCTGCAAATGATGATCAATGCGCATATTCTCATAATAGCCTATTTTGTATCTACGGCATGATTTTGGGGTACACTGGGAGCATGAAGCTAATGATTACTTTTATAACAATTGGTGGTTTAATAGGCGGTTGGATTGGTGCAGCTTTTGATCACGGTAACTGGTTTGGTGCATGGAGTCTTATTTTGAGCGTTGTTGGATCCGGCGCCGGCTGGTGGGCATGCCGCGTGCTTGATGATTATATTAATGGTTAGAGGCGTAAAGCTTTTGACTGCCTATCAGCCTATTCTTATATTAAAGTTGCAAAATAGGCGCTAATACGCTTAGATGGAGTACGAATGTCGAGCAAAAACCTAGTTATTGTAGAAAGTCCTGCTAAGGCAAAAACCATCGAAAAGTTCCTCGGTAAAGATTTTACCGTTAAAAGTAGCTTCGGCCATATTCGTGATTTGCCAAAAAAGGGCTTGAACATCGACATTGAGAAGGATTTTGCGCCACATTATGAGATTAGTGCCGACAAGCGCAAGGTTGTCGCCGAGCTCAAAAAAGCTGCTGCCGGCAGTGAAGTTTGGCTAGCAAGTGATGAAGACCGCGAAGGGGAGGCGATTGCCTGGCACTTGGCGCATGCCCTGAAACTCGACCCGGCAAAGACTAAGCGCATTGTTTTTCACGAAATTACCAAGCCCGCTATTGAAGCCGCCATCCAGAATCCGCGTACCGTCGATCTGAAGTTGGTTGATGCGCAGCAAGCGCGCCGTGTTTTGGACCGTTTAGTCGGCTATGAACTTTCACCGGTGTTATGGAAGAAGGTTCGAACTGGTTTAAGCGCTGGGCGTGTACAGTCCGTAGCTGTCCGCCTGATCGTTGAGCGCGAACGCGAAATTCGTGATTTTGACGCCGTTAGCTCATTCAAAGTTACGGCTGTTTTTCTAGTTAACGGGCAAGAATTACCGGCAGAATTATCAATCAAATTGAAGAGTGCCGACGAAGCTCGTGCCTGGCTCGAAGCCGTCGCCGGATCTGATTTTAGCGTTACCGATATCGCCCTAAAGCCCGCTACACGCAACCCGGGCGCGCCGTTCACGACCAGTACGTTGCAGCAAGAAGCCAGCCGTCGTCTCGGCTTCAGCGTTCGCCAGACTATGACCGTTGCCCAGCGCCTCTACGAAGCCGGCGACATCACCTACATGCGTACCGACAGCACCATTTTGTCTACACAAGCATTAAATGCTGCCGAAAGTTTTATCAAAGACAAATACGGTGCCAATTATCACCATCACCGACAATTCAAGACCAAGAATCAGAGCGCTCAAGAAGCCCACGAAGCCATCCGCCCAACCGATTTTAAGCGCCTAGAAGCCGGGGCAGATGACTCGCAAACCAGGCTCTACAAACTCATTTGGCAACGCGCTTTAGCCTCCCAGATGAGTGAGGCTAAGCTCGAACGCACCGAAGTTACCATCACCGCTTCGGGCAAAAGCGAAACCTTTATCGCCAAGGGTGAAATCCTACGCTTTGATGGCTTTATGAAAGTCTACGGCGGCACCAAGGACGACACGCTATTGCCAGACGTAAAAGTGGGCGACAAACTAGAATTGCAGGAGTTGTTAGCTACCGAAACCTTCAGCCGAGCCCCCGCTCGATACTCTGAAGCAGCCCTCGTCAAAAAGCTTGAAGAGCTAGGCATTGGCCGCCCAAGTACCTATGCACCAACTATCTCTACCGTCCAAACTCGCGGCTACGTGGAAAAAACCGATTTAGAAGGTAATGAGCGCGACATCACAGAATTGCGCCTTGAAGATGGCAAGGTCAGTGAAACGAAGACCAAGACCGTCTACGGCGCCGACCGCAACAAACTAGTACCGACCGGTATCGCCGAAGTTACCACCGACTTTTTGGTCAAATACTTCCCAAGTATCGTGGACTACGATTTTACCGCTCGTGTCGAGGAAGATTTCGATAATATCGCCGACGGCAAACAACAATGGGAAGCCATGATTGCCGATTTTTATAAGGATTTTCACCCCTTAATCGAGAAGTCAGAGGATATCTCGCGCGCCGAAGTCTCGCAAGCCCGCGAAATCGGCAAGGATCCAGCCAGCGGTGAACCAATTTTTGCTCGTTTTGGTCGCTACGGACCGATGTTGCAGAAGGGCGACACCGCCGATGAAGACAAAAAGCCAGCCTTCGCACCACTACCCGCCGACACCACCATCGACACCGTCACTCTGGAACAAGCATTAGAAATGTTCAAATTGCCACGTACCGTAGGCAAAACCGAAGCAGGTGACGAAATCAAGGCTAACATCGGTCGTTTCGGCCCTTACATTCAAGTTAATAAGACTTTTGTATCTATTAAGCCACTGGATCCGCGCAACATCACTGAGGAAGAAGCCCGCCAGCTGTACACAGAAAAGCTCGCCAAAGACGCCGCCAAGCACATCAACGAGTTCCCAAGCGGCATTAAGGTGTTAAATGGTCCTTACGGCGCCTATGTGACCGATGGTAAGAAGAACGCCCGCATTGCCAAAGACGTCGATCCTAAAGGCCTCACTGAAGCCGACGCTCAAGCCCTCATCAAAGCCGCACCCGCCAAGAAGCGTGGTTTCCGTCGCAAACCAAAAGCCAAGAAGTGACCTCAAGAATTATTACACCTGTCAAGGTATAATTTAACAATTTGGGAGTCGCGTAAAACGGGTGGTGAAGTAACATTTTTACAACATAGAATACGCAAAACTGTCATCAATGTGCTACAA
>Ga0265327_10001671_pt1 | contig 26660 bp, 23 predicted proteins | sample 41621metaG_FD_202089 | JGI IMG/M metagenome (GOLD analysis project Ga0265327, IMG submission 202089) | Rhizosphere microbial communities from Carex aquatilis grown in University of Washington, Seatle, WA, United States - 4-16-21 metaG | ecosystem: Host-associated > Plants > Roots > Rhizosphere...
TGCTGCCAACGGCCTGACCGTGGCCAGCCAACTGGGCAAGCTGACGACCGCAACGTATGACGCCTTCGGTGCTGCCACCGGCGACGCCATCTACGCTGGCTCCGACGTTGTGCAATTCGCTTTCCCCAACGCCAAGCTGAACTCGGCTCTGACGCCCAGCATCACCGTGGGTTCGATCAAGATGGGCAACAGCAACGCGTCGTTCGGCTCGTTCGCCATCAACAACATCGACATGCAAGGCACCAAGGTCTGGATGTGGGCTCACTGAGCTTGAGCTGATCCGGATCGCCTGACAGGGCGCCGACAAGGTGTCAACAGGGCGCCAACAGGGCGCACCAGGTTGATGCAGACAACCCCCGTGGACTGGTTCCTCGGGGGTTGTTTCGTCTCCGGGGTCCGAAAAACGTGATGTCCGTCACGCTGTTTTTACTGAGCGAAATCTGAATTCAAAAAGTGTCTGAATGAAACATTAAATTACGGGTTTTCCCGGTATTTATGTTGCATTGTCTCTGCAACCATCCGAGACCTTTCGGGGTAGCAGTCTCATAACCGAAGGGTCTTGTCATGGCCATCAAAGCATTCACCTTGTCGCAAATCGCGTGGTACCGAACCATGAGCGATGCCTTTGGCCAGCGCGGGCTGAATGCGGACGAGTTGTTGATCAAATGCGGTGTGCCGGTTGGCTCGAGCGATGAAATGGACGTGAACCACCTGTCCGATCTGTTCTCGGCCATGTGGGAGCTGGCGGTGGTCCTGACGGGTGATCCCAGCATCGGCTTGACGAGGGTGGTGCACCCGCTGGCCGCCTTTGGCGTGGTGTCGCACATGCTGCTGTCGTCCACGAACGTGCTGGCGGCGGCCAAATGCCTGGCCCGTTTCGCGGCGCTGGTGTCGCCCACTTTTGCGATGGACGTGGTGCGCGAGGACAAGCACTACGCAGTGTCGTTTGCCATCTCCGGCGGGCGCCGGCCTGTGCCCATGCAGCGCTTCGATTTCCTGGCCTCGGTGTTCCTGGCGGGCGCGCAGTGGATCACGGGCAAACGGCTGGTGCCCAACGTCATGCATGTGCCGTTCCCTGAGCCGGCAGATGCCTCACCCTGGCGCCAGGCCTATGGCTGCCCCATCGTGTTCAACGCCAGCTCCTTCAGGGGCGAGTTCAACATTGCGGACTTCGAGCAGCCCATCCCCACGAGCGACCCTGCCATTGCCGACATGTGCATGCGCATGACCGAGCAGGCCGCGCAAGACATGGGTGACCACTTCACGGGCAAGGTGCGGCAACTGTTGACGCGCATCCTGCACAAGGGTGACCCGCGACGCGAGCAGGTGGCCGAGATGTTGTGCGTCAGCGAGCGGACCTTGCAGCGCCGCCTGAGTGAAGAGGGCACCAGCTTTGCCGAGTTGGTGGACGCAGTCCGGCGCGAGCGCGCCGAGCGCATGCTGGCCAGGGGCTTTCTGAGCGTGACGGAGATGGCGTGTGAACTGGGCTTCTCCGACCCGAGCAATTTCTACCGTGCCTGCAAGCGCTGGTTTGGCTTGTCACCCAGTTCATTGCGCGTGACGCAATAAGCGGGTGGTGCTGTGTCGTAGTAGTACCTAAGGGGTTTCCTCGCCCTGCATGCGGGTGGTCTGCGCGGTCATGCGCTTGGCCTCAGTGGTCAAGGTGAATCGGCGGTGCTTCGCGATGATGCGTCAGCGTTTCAAACAACAGCTGCTCTATTGCGCAGGGACGTCAAGCAATAGGGATCGGTGCTCTGATCAATCACCGATGAGGCTTTGAAACGCACAAGCCAAGCTCATACATATATATCTGGAGTTTTCATGCAAGCATTCAAGCTTTCCTTCGTCGCGCTGGCTCTGACCGCCGTGGCCGCTTCCGCTTCCGCCATGTCGTCCATCGACGACGCAGCCCTGAGCCAAGTCAGCGGTCAGGACGGCGTGTCGATCGCTGGTGACCTGAACATCAACATCGGCTCGTTCAAGTACACCGACACCGACGCTACCGGCGGTTCCGTGTCGTTCAACGACATCGGTATCAAGGGCATGTTCGTGATGACCGTGGACATCCTGAACAAGGCTTCCTTCGTTCAAACCGTGTCCAACTCGATCGCTTCGCGTTTGATCGGTGCTAACGCCACTGGTTCTGCCGCTGGTACTGCTGGTGCCACGTACGCTGGCTACGCTGCCGCCGCCGCTGGTGGCAACGCCGCTGCGGGCGCCGCTCTGGCTGCCGCTCAAACCGCCGCTGCTGGTGGCGACACCGCTGCTGCCAACGGCCTGACCGTGGCCAGCCAACTGGGCAAGCTGACGACCGCCACGTATGACGCCTTCGGTGCTGCCACCGGCGACGCCATCTACGCTGGCTCCGACGTTGTGCAATTCGCTTTCCCCAACGCCAAGCTGAACTCGGCTCTGACGCCCAGCATCACCGTTGGTTCGATCAAGATGGGCAACAGCAATGCGTCGTTCGGCTCGTTCGCCATCAACAACATCGACATGCAAGGCACCAAGGTCTGGATGTGGGCCCACTGATCGGCTGACGGCCGATGGGTCCGCGTCAAGCGGGCCCGCTCTCTCCGCTTGAGTTGAACAGCAAATCCGCCGTGGCATCCACGGCGGGTTTGTTTGTGAAGCCCGATTTTCTGAAAAGCCTTTTCAGATCCTGACGACCTCTTCCACCCTGCAGCCAACATGAACAGGACATCTCGCTTGATGCCACTGCTGTGCCTGAGCCTGGCGCTGACCGGGGCACCGCTTGCGCATGCACAAGGCAAGCCGATTGGTGACGAAGAGCTGGCAGATGTCTGGGGCCAGGCGCTCTTCTCGTTGACCAACACCAACGACGGCACCTACGACTTCTCCCGCATCACCTTGAATGCGGACATCAAGCTCAATGCGAACCTGGGCGGCATGCGCCTGGGTGAGTACACCAGCACGGTCCGCAATGGCACGGGCGCCGACATCGACATCGCCAGGCTGCAGTTCGGGCGCACCGATGGCACGCTGGCCCAGCGCACGGTGGCCGTGACCGATCCCTATATCGAATTCGTTTACCGCAACGTCGCCAATTCATCGACGCGCGAAGTCGTGGGCATGCGCCTGGGCTTTGGCGGTATCCAGGGTGACATCGGCTTGCAGATGAATGCCGTGAGTGGCTCGCTGCTGATCGACGCAGGCAGCAGCGGCACGGTGGATTCGCGCAATGACACGCTGGGCGGCAAACGCTGGGATGGTACGGCTGCCACCTGTGCCAACGCGGCAGCCTGCCAGATCGCCTTGTCGCAGATCGGCGGCGTGACCGCAGGCAACGCCAGTGGCGCAAGCCGTGACTTCTTCATCTCGGTGCTCAAGAGCGCCGTGACCTTCCCGACGAACGCGGCCACAGGCTTGCCGACGGACACGGCCATGGCGGGCTTCTGGCTGAACTGGCGCGACCGCCTGTCGGCCCTGAACACCACGGGCACGGTGCCCGCCAACGTGGGCAAGAAGTGAGGTGGGCACGATGAACACACGCTTTTTCTTGATGGCGCTGGGTGTGTGCCTGCTCGCCACGGCGTCTGCGCATGGCAGCAGCTGGCAATCGAGGGGCGAGCTGGAAGACGAGGCCCTGTCTCAGGTCAGTGGCCAGGATGGCCTGGCCTTCAACCTGCGCGGCTTCGCCATGAGCGGCCCGCTGACCCTGACCTACACCAGCCCGGACGAGGGCAACCCCAGCCTGTGGTTCGGCAACCTCTACCTGTCGCGCTCGGATGACCTGGATGCGACCTTTACCGACCCGTATCGGCTCAACATCTACAGCCGGCCGGGCATGGCCGACGTGATCGAGTTGAGCAACCCGCTCAACACCAACAGCCTGCTGAAGTGGCAGTTCGCCGCAGACTTCGGTGTCAATGCCAACGGCACGGCGTTCAATGCGGGCACCCTGATCCTGCAGGATCTGGTCTTCCAGGGTGGCGGTTTGAGCATCACCACACCGGCCGACGCCAATGTGCAGGGCGTGGCCTTTGGTCTGGCGCTGCATGTGGACATCGGCAACCTGATCATCCGCCCGCGTGCGCGTGATGACATCAGTGTGGCCAACCCCGATACGGTGGCCGAGCAACTCAGCCTCTCGGGCATCCACCTTGGCGGTGCGAACGGCGGGACCTGGGCGCTGGCCGACGTCACCACGCAGCCTGGCATCTTCAATGCCATCACCGAGAACGGCCAGTCCTACCTGCACCTGGGCATTGACTGGAGTTCCAGCCCCAACGGCGCGCCTGTGGGCAGCCTGGTGATCGACAACATCACCTTCAAGAGTGATGTCACGGGCACGACGAACCTGGGTTCGAGCCGCATCAACACCATCCAGCTCCAGTACCTGGACGTCAAGTTCCGCTGAAGGTGTGTGGATGTTGACCATGCTCGCCCGCTTGCTTCGCTCTGCCTTCACACCTTGCCTTGCGCTGGTGTGGATGGCGTGCATGCCGCTTGCCGTGCTGGCTGCACCCGAGCCCCTGGACGACCAGGCCATGGCCAGCGTCAGCGGGCAGGACGGCATTGGCTTTGCGGTGCACCTGGAGATGAACTCGGCCTTGCTGGATGGCGCCGTGATGAACAGCCGCTTGCTGGCCGGCTTCACGGTCGACAACGTGACGACCTATGCCGTGGCCCTCAATGTGGGCGGGATCATCGACATGTACGCGATGACGCTCAACCTGCGGACCAGGCCCGATGGCGGCGACTACATCGACATGGGCTTGCCCTTCTTCGTGGGGGTGAGCCAGTTTGGCTTCCGTGCACTGGGCGTGCAAACCGACCCGACTGCGCCGATTACACGCAACTACGGGCAACTGCTGCTGGATGGCCATGTGGCCATGCGCGGCCACCTCTATCTGTGGGCGCAATAAGCCCTCGACGCACAGCCCGCCACGAACAGGACGCCTCACCCATGTTGCCCATGTTGCTCGGAATCATTGCCAGCGCGATCGGTGGATCGGCGGGCACCACCATCCATCCGCCTGAAGAGCGGCCCAAGGGCGAGTTCGAGTTGCCCATGGCCAGTGTGGGCGGCGGTGTGTCGCCACAGCCCGTGACCATCAAGCCTTATTCCGAGTTCAAGTTCGAGAACATCGTGCACCAGGCCTATGACTACAGCTGTGGCTCGGCCGCGCTGGTCACGGTCATCAACAACTACCTGGGCATCAAGGTGAGCGAGCAACAGGCCATGGAAGGCATGCTCGAACACGGCGAGAAGGAAAAGATCATCGAGCGCCGAGGCTTTTCCTTGCTCGACATGAAGCGCTATGTGGCTTCGCTCGGCGCCAAGGGGGCGGGCTTTCGCGCCGAGATGTCCGATCTGGAGACGCTCACCCAGCCTGCCATCGTGCCCATTGACTATGCAGGCTTCAAGCACTTCGTGGTGTTCCGCGGCATCCGCGATGGCCGCGTCTACATTGCCGACCCCTCGGCTGGCCACATCGTGTTTTCGGTCGAGCAGTTCGCCAAGCTGTGGGACCGGGGCACCTTGTTCCTGCTGACCTTGCCCGATTCCATGGGCAAGCCCTTGACCAAGCTGGCCTTGAGCGACCGCGAACTGGGCGTCATCGACAACGATTCCGTTCGCAAGGGCACCGTGCTCGCCATTCCTGACCATGCCGATGCGCTGCGCAATGCCGTGCAGTCGGGTATGGGTGTTTTCAATCTGCGCAAGTTTTGACCATGTTGTACCCATCGATCTCCCCCGCCATTTTTCGCACCGGCTTGCGCGCCACCACCGTGGCCGCCTTGTGTTTGTCTGCGTCGCTGGCCTGGTCGCAAGAGCAGGCCCCAGCTCAGGCCCCGTCGGGTGATGCAGCCCGCGAGGCGCTGGGCAAGCAAGAGGGCGACGTGGACCAGGCCGCGCTGCTCAAGCAGACCCTGACCGCGTCCGACAAGCAATACTCGCTGCTCAAGAAGGGCAAGTGGGCGGCCACGTACGACCTGAGCTATGCCTACACCGGCCAGCAGCAGATCGATGCCAAGTTCACCGACAGCACGCTCACGCTGTTCAAGATCGAGAACACCCGATCGCACACGATCACCAACACCTTCTCGGTGGACTATGGCCTGCGCGACAACATCACGGGCAACGTGTCCTTGCCCATTGTCAGCAAGTACTCCGAGTCGACCACGTTCTCAGGCTTGTCTCACGGCTTTGGCGACCTGCAGATGGGCGCGCGCTGGCAGCCTTTCGAGATGCGCCGTGATTCGGCCAGCTTCACCACCAGCGCGTCCGTGCGCCTGCCCACGGGGCGCAGCCCCTTCCGCACCATCGATGGCCAGAACCTGGCCACGGGCTCGGGCACCGCGGGCCTGACGCTGGGCGTGAACTCGTCCAAGATCATCGATCCCATCGCGCTGTTCGGATCGGCCAGCCTGGGCCTGAGTGCGCCGGCACGCCACCTCAACCAGGAGCGTGATGGCGTGACCCTGGTGGCGGTGCACCCAGGGCCCACGGTCACGGTGGGTGGCGGCTTTGCCTACGCCCTGTCCTACGACGTCTCGACCACCATGTCGCTGCAGGAGTCGCTGTCCTTCCCCTCCAAGCTGGTGTTCGCAGATGGCCAGACCTCGCGCACCAGCGTGCAGACATCGGGCATGTTCAACATCGGCCTGGGTGTGCGCACGGCGCCGCAGTACACGGTCAACATGACGCTGGGCGTTGGGTTGACCAGCGACTCGCCTGACTTCACGCTCGGCATGAACCTGCCTTTGAGCTTCTGAGCGAGCAGGGGCCTGCATCATGAAGATGGCGATCGCCAGGGGTGAAGCTTTGCCCGCACGTTGGCTGTGCGGGCTGCTGGGCCTTGCCTGGCTGGGCGCATCGCACGCGGCCTTGACGGACAACCTGGGCACCAGCGTCAAGGCCATGTCCATGGGCAATGCGGTCACAGCCGACCCGCCCGGGGTTGACTCGATCCACTTCAACCCGGCCGGCCTCAGCCGACTGGAAGGCAACGTCAAGCAGGACAACTTCTTTGGCGCCTCCATCCGCATCAAGGCCAACTTCCACCAGCCCGACGGCTTCGACATTGGTGACTGGAAAGAAGACCCGCTGGCCGGCAGCAGCAGCGGCCCGGTACGCCAGAAGATCTACCTGCCCGGCATCGGCCTGCCCAAGTGGTCCTTGCCTGCGGCCATTGGTGCCGGCATGGGTTTCAGCTTCAACCGGCCCGGCTCGCCCTGGACCTTTGCCACCGCCGCTTATGTGCCGCAGGCCGTGGGCGTGGACCGCAGTTCGGACCCCAACGACCCGACCCGCTTTGACGGGCGCTCCGTGGTGCTGCAGCGCCTGGTCTATCTCTCGCCCTCGGTGGCCTACAAGGTGAACAACACGCTCAGCGTGGGCCTGGCTGTGCCGCTGGCCCACCAGAGCTTTGCGCTGGACACCGACATGCGCTTTCCCAACAAGCTGCTGGGCATCATCGGCAAGTTGCAGGACGCATGGTGCGGCAATGGTGATGGTGGCAACCCGCTGGACGAGTTCGGCTTCGGCCTGTGCGGCGGCGGCCAGGAAGGGCGGCTGCGGCCTTTCAAGCGTGCCGGCACGATGAAGTTCGACATGACCGCGCCGCTGGACCCGACCTACAACGTGGGCCTGCTGTGGGAGCCCAAGGACTGGTTCGCTTTTGGTGCCGTCTACCAGTCGGGCAGCAAGACCACGCTGACCGGCCGCTACACCTTCATGGCCGACCCGATGTTCCCTCGCTTTGTGCAGGGCATGTACGGCAGCTTGCTGGGGCCGGTGGTGGCTTCGATGTTCGGCTTCCCGACCTCCATCCCGGATGTGCAGACGGGCAATGCCACCATGCGCTTGCCTTTCCCGGCGCGCCTGCAAGCCGGTATCAAGCTCAAGCCCTTCAGCCGTTTGCAGCTCAACGTGGACGCCATGTACACGGACTGGAGCAAGTGGGACAAGCTGGAGATTCAGTTCGACCGCCAGGTGGCCCTGCTGCAGATGGCCCGCATCTTCGGCCAGGCCGATGCCTCCAAGCTGGTGATCCCTCGCGGTTACCGCGACCCCATCCACTTCGGCTTCGGGCTGGAGTTGGGCGTCACACGGGGCTTCAAGCTGCGCTATGGCTATGAGCCTCGCAAGACCTCGGTACCGCAATCGGCCTTCGACCTGATCGCGCCGCTGCCCACGATGACTGTGCGCAGCGTGGGCGCGGGCTACGAGAGCCCATCTGGCCTGAAGATCGACGCGACCTACAGCTACGCCAAGGGCCGCTACAACGTCCCTGCCGACACCAGTTGCAGCCTGAACTGCACCAACTTCTTCAACGTCATCTACAACCCCTATGCGGGGCTTGATGTTTCCGGCTCCATAACCGTGCGTTATGGCGGCATGTCCATCACCAAACCGTTCTGAGTAGTGCCATGTCTTTTGTTCACTCGTTTCCCCGTCTGACCCAGTTGACCGCCGCGCTGTGCCTGTCGGCCTGCGCGCTGGCACCGGCCTGGGGCCAGACCGCCGATACCAAGGCCAAGCTCATCGAGCGTGTGCTGGCCGTGTGGCATCCGGATGATGTCGTGGTCGTGATGGTGCAGCGGCCCGCAGCCAGCGCCATGCAGCAGGCACGCATCGCGCTGCAAGGGCGTGTCTCGGCCGAGAAACGCGACGCCACGCTCAAGGACATCGCTGTCGACATCCAGAAGTACGTGGACGAAGCCACGCCCATTGCCCGCGATACCGCCAAAAAGCAGATGGCCAATACCGTGGTGCCCGTGCTGCAGCAGCAGTTCACCGAAGACGAGCTCAAGCAGCTGGTGGCCTTGCTGGAGTCGCCGCTGAAAAAGAAGTTCGAGCAGTTGATCCCGCAGATGGAGCGGGCGCTGGGTGAGAAGGTAGCAGCCGAAAGCCATGCCCTCATCGACCCCAAGATGCAGGCCATGACGCAGGCCGTGGGCATGAAGCTGCGCACTGCAACGGTTGCACCATGAACACGGGCCGCAGTCCTGGGGGCTACACGGCCCGCGCCGGCAAGTGGCTGCTGGCTTCGCTGCTGTGCGGCCTGTTGATGGCTTGCGGTGGTGGGGGTGGTTCGACCAACAGCGCCAGCTCCAGCGCCTCTTCCGGGGCTGACGCCACGCATGCCGCGTTCACACTGGGCCTGTCTGGTGGGGCCTACCGTGACGTGACCCACGTGTGGGTGACCGTGGGCAGCGTGGCCCTGCACCCACAGGCTTCCCAGGCCTGGTCCAGCACCGATCGCAGCTGGACGGTGCTCAAGCTCAAGACGCCCGTGGTCATCGACCTGGCGGTGCCCAGCACTTCGCAGGGCAATGTGACCCCCATCTTCAATGGGCTGAGCGTGCCGGCTGGCACCTATGGCCAGATCCGCGTGTTCCCGCTGGCGCATGACGCCGCGCTCGACGATGCGGCCGTGGCCAAGGGCCTGAGCTACAACGCCCAGGTCAACTACCAGGATGCGGGCGGCGTGGCGCGCACCGTGCCCCTGGAATTGCCCGCCCCAGAGCTGGGCTGGCGTTTGCCCGGCTCGTTCACGATGGCCGCCAACAGCGGCAGCTATGTGGTGATGGGCGCCGACCTGCTGCAAAGCCTGGTGCGCATGAGCTCGCCCGATGGCATCGACCACTTCAGCTTCCGGCCGAGCCTGCGCAGCTACGACATGGCCACCAGTGGCGCCATCATTGGCCAGATCGCCCCGGCGCTGATCTGCGGCGGGGCGTCTGCACCGGCGGCGCCCAACTGCGCAGAGGACATCGTGGTCAGCGCGCAGAGCCTGTCTGCAGATGGACAGCGTCATGTTGGCGTGCGCCAGTACCGGGTGGGCAGCACCAGCGGTGGTTTTGCGCTGTACCCCTTGCCATCGGACACGCGTTACGACGTCGTGATCACCGGCCGCCACATGCAGACCATGGTGATCAAGGACGTGGCCGTGTCGGCTTTCAGTGTGCTGGTCACGCTGGACTGGACGACGCTGGGCACGAACGACAACCCCATCCGGCCCGTGATCACGCCCACCACGCCGCGCACGGTGAACCTGGCCTCGACCATGTCGCCCCCGGGCAGTCAGCTGTATGTGGGCCAGACCCTGGGCAGCGTGACCCAGCCCTATGAGGTGGCCTTGTCGAACGTGGATGTGATGGGGGGCGTGCTGGCTCAACCGCTGGCCTTGCCGCAAGGGCCCGTGAGCGTGGCGCCGTATGTGGCGCCCACAACAGACTCGGGTACCGGTGTCACCACCTATCCGCCGCTGGTGTTCACGGACACCGTGCCGCAAGAGGGCAGTGAGGCCTTCAGCATGCTGGCACTGGGCACGGCCTATGACGACCCCGGTGCGAGCAGCGTGCAGGCGCCTGCATTGGGCGTGGCCAGCAGCATCACCGTGGCCAATCCTGTGCGCCAGGCGGCGCTGGGCATCGGCCAGATCCAGGTGACGCTGACGGGCACCTTGTCATCCACGTATGACGGCGCCAAGCTTGTCGTGTCGGATGTCAACGGGGTGGTGGCCACGCAGGCTGTGACGGGTGGTGGCAGCGTGGTCGTCAACGTGCCCGCAGGCAGCCAGGCCGCTGCGATTGGCGGCACGGCGGTTTACGCGGTGGCCTTGCGTGCAGCAGGCCACACGGGCAGCCTGCGCTGGGTGCGTGCCAGCACCGTGGTGGACCTGCGCAGCAACGCCAGCGCCTCGGTGACGCTGGCTTTGCCTTGATCAGGCGGGCTGCTTCAGTGGTTGTTGTGCGGTAAGGCAGGCAGCCCGAACAGAGGCAGGCCGATGGGCGCCAGCATGGTGACTGGCGTCAGCGCGATCAAGGTGCCGCCCACTTGTGCGGCCGTGTTCACGGCGTTCACTGCCATGACCGCCGTTCGCGGGCCGGCGTTGGCCTGCAGCTCCAGCGCGGCCAGCAGCGCCGCGGTGTTCTGTGTCGAGGCCGCCTGACGGCGGTGGTCTTCGCCAGATTGCCTGAGCTGGCCGCGCCCCAGCTGGCGCAAGGTGTCGTCATCGATGCCGGCACCATGGACCTGCTTGAGGTCCTGGTCGTCCAGCGCCACCATCTGCGAGGGGGCGGGCGAGCCGGGCAGGGTGGCCGCACGGTGCGTCTCGGCGAAGCCGCTTGACGTGGCGAGTGCGGCCGACATGGCCACGATGGTGCTCAATCCCAAACCCTTGCGCATGCACAACTCCTTGACTGGCCCAGGCATGGCGCGACATGCGCGGCCTGATCTCTGGGCTATCGGAGCGGGGCAGCGCTTGTTTGAGCCCCTGGTGGCATGTATCGCCGGGCTGTGTGATCAATCGACGGAAAAACAGCGATTTGGTGGGGCTGTTGTGGCGATGGGCTTGACTTGCCCATGGGAGCGGATACCGTGCTGGCTGTCCCAATTTCATGGTGCCTTCACGGGTTGGCTGAACATGAGCAAGACGATTCTGGTCGTGGACGATTCGGGCACCTTCCGGCAGGTGGCGAATCTGGCCTTGAGCAAGGCGGGCTACACGGTGATCGAGGCCGTCGATGGGCGCGATGCCTGCAGCAAGTTGTCGGCACCGAAGCTGGACCTCATCATCTGCGACGTCAACATGCCGCACATGGATGGCATCGAGTTTGCCAAACGGGCCAAGGCTTCGGCCCACAAGTTCACGCCGATCCTGATGATCACCACGGAGTCTCGCGCCGAGCTCAAGGCGGAGGGCAAGGCAGCAGGCGTGCGGGGCTGGATCGTCAAGCCGTTTCAGCCATCCCAGCTGCTGGATGCCGTCAACAAGCTCTGTTCCTGAACACAGTCCAGGCACAAGGAAAAACAGCCTGAAGGCGTTGACCTTCAGGCTGTCTGTGTGGTGCGGCTGGTGGGCGCCTTTGCACGCCCATGGCCAGCAGTCAGCACCTCATGGCGTGTAGACGAGCGGCTCCAGCGAGTTGCCCGGGGCGATGCTGGCGCAGTTCTCCGGTGCAGGCTTGCCAGCGAATCGGTCGTCGATCCAGGCGGTCGCGCCCGGCAGCCAGCTGACCATGGTCACGAAGTGACTCGAGCCATACTCTTTGTGCTGAACCTTCACGCCCTGGGCGCAGTACTGGCGCGCGAGGGAGCGGACATCGCCGGCCAACATCACGCCGTCGCCTTTGCCCCAGAGCGGCGATGGCTTGGTGCCTTCCCAGATGCCGCCGGTGCCTTGGCCGATCTGCAGGGGGATGGTGGGTGTGCCGCCCGTGCCCATGATGACCTTGTTCACCGCTGCCACGTACTCAGGAATCTTGGTGCGGTCCTGGTACTCGGGCTTGACGAGGGCCTTCCAGCTGACGTTGCTGTACTGGAAGAGCACGTAAGCGATCGAGGCCTTTTGCATCTTGTTGTAGACATCCAGGCCGCGCTCGGTGAGGTACTTTTGAATGTCGATGTTGTAGGAACGCGAGACACCGATGACCGCCATGGGCATCACACCACCCCACATGGGCGCGTCTTCGATATAGCTCAGATTGTGTTCAGGACTTACCAGCGTGCCACCAAACGCAGCGCCAATCAGGTTGGCGTTCACATCAGGCGCGTAGGTCGGTGCCAGCTCGGCCGCCCACTCGGTGGCGATCGCGCCGCCCGAGTAACCGATCAAGGCCACTTTGGCATTGCTGTTGAGACCGATTTGTGGCGAATTGAAAGTCGCACGAATCGAATCCAGCGTGTTGTAGCCGTACTCCGGGCCGGCCGCAAAATTGGCTTTCTGACCTTCGGTATCCGAGATGACGACGGTGTAGCCCTTTTTCACGTAAGACCCGAACAACATCGTCTCGACCGCTGGAAGCATGTCTGGGAGCCTCTTGCCGCCAGCGAACGCACGCGAAGGCGAATCCTCAGGGTTCAGCGAGTCGTAGAACGACTGGTAGGAGATCACCTTGTTCTTGTTCGGGCAGGCAGATGCAGACGCGCAATCGGGCGTGAACACGGTCGTCACGTTCGCGGCAGGTTGCAGCATGGCATCGGTCGAGCGGTACACGATCTGGGTGGCCTTGTACGACGTCTTGAGGCCAGCGATGTAGACCGAAATCGTGCGGCTCTTGAGGACCGTGCCGGGCGCGATGCTGGACAGCGGGGTGCTGTCTGTGTACTGGTAGAACGGGTCTGTGGCAGCGCTGGCCATGCTTGGCACCATGAGTGCGGCCACTGCGGTCTGGACTGCAGTTTGCAGCAGGCGTTGGGTGCTCAGGCGAAATTGCATTTTGTCTCCTAGCGACGTCTTCTTGACGTTCATTGAACCCGTAGGGCGATAAGGCGTCATGGTGCGCATCACCTCACGATCCAACTGTCGAGGAATCGACATTCCAGGGGTTTGCGATGAGGGGGCTTTCCCCCGTGAAAGCACCCCTGAAATCGGGGGTGGAGGAGCCCAAAAATCGCGTGGATCAAAAAGAAAAACCGCCTGAAGGTGTCGGCCTTCAGGCGGTTTGCATGGTGTGGCGGCGGGGGTTTTTAGCCCGCCCATGCAACGGTCTTGAGAGAGATCAAACCTCAGGGGGCATACACGAGCGGCGCCAGCGAGTTGCCCGGGGCGATGCTGGCGCAGTTCTCCGGTGCAGGCTTGCCGGCGAAGCGGTCATCGATCCAGGCGGTTGCACTGGGCAGCCAATTGATCATGGTCGTGAAGTGGCTCGTGCCGTATTCCTTGTGCTGAACCTTCACGCCCTGGGCGCAGTATTGGCGCGCCAGTGTGCGGACATCGCCAGCCAACATCACGCCATCACCCTTGCCCCAGATGGGCGATGGCTTGGTGCCTTCCCAGATGCCACCCGTGCCCTGACCGATTTGCAGAGGAATGGTCGGGGTGCCACCCGTACCCATGATGACCTTGTTTGCGGCTTCCACGTACTCGGGAATCTTGGTGCGGTCCTGGTACTCGGGCTTGACGAGGTCCTTCCAGGTGACGTTGCTGTACATGCCGAGCACGTAAGCGATCGAGGCCTTCTGCATCTTGTTGTAGACCTCCAGGCCGCGCGCGGTGAGGTACTTTTGAATGTCGATGTTGTAGGAGCGCGAGACGCCGATGACCGCCATGGGCATCACGCCACCCCAGATGGGCGCACCTTCGACATAGGTCAGGTTGTGCTCGGGGCTCACCAGCGTGCCACCAAAGGTGGCGCCGATCAGGTTGGCGTTCACGTCAGGCGCGTAGCTTGGTGCCAGCTCGGCTGCCCACTCTGTGGCGATGGCACCGCCCGAATAGCCCAGCAATACAACCTTGGCGTTGCTGCTGAGGCCGATCTGAGGGGTATTGAATGCTGCGCGGATCGAATCCAGCGTGTTGTAGCCGTACTCCGGGCCGGCGGCGAAGTCGGCCTTCTGGCCTTGCGTGTCGGAGATGATGACGGTGTAGCCATTCTTCACGTAGGACCCGAACAGGATCGTCTCGACGCCTGGAACCACATCAGGCAGACGCGTGCCACCTGCAAATGCGCGTGAGGGCGCATCCTCCGGGTTCAGCGAGTCATAGAACGACTGGTAGGAGATCACCTTGTTCTTGTTCGGACAGGCAGATGCCGTCGTGCAATCAGGCGTGAAGATGGTCGTGACGTTCGCTACAGCTTGCTGCATGGCGTCGGTCGATCGGTACACGATTTGGGTGGCCTTGTACGAGGTCTTGAGGCCTGCGATGTAGGCGGAAATCGTGCGGCTCTTCAGTACTGTGCCGGGTGCGATGCTGGACAGCGGCGTGCTGTCTGTGTATTGGTAGAACGGGTCTGTGGCTGCGCTGGCCAGGCTCGGCGCCAGGAGTGCGGCCGCCGCTGTTGATACGGCGGTCTGCAGCAGGCGATGGGTGTTCAGGTGGAATGTCATCAATGTTTCCTGGCGATGTTTTGATTTAGGTTCGTTGAACCAATATGGAACAACGAGCCATGGTGTCCGTGAAACATTGCTGGGTATGTCGAGGAAACGACATTTCCGGGTTTGCGATGAGGGGGCTTGCCCGGCCTTGAAATGGGGGGTTGAGGTTCCTGAAACAGCGGGGCAAATGCAGGCCCACGCATGGGGTTATCGGCCCCCGGGTCCGGGGGATGGTTGGCCGGCGAAGCGTCGGGGCTCTTTACACTTCTTGCCAAAGTTGTAAGTTTCGACAAAGTCCGCCGGTTCGTGTCACGCATGGACCAGAGCGTCGCTGCATTTTTCAGGGGGAAGTGATGTTGGTCACGGTACGTGATGGATGGGCGCGCTCGCGCCTTCTGAGGTGGGTGCTGGGTGTGATGCTGCTGGGATCGCTGTTGTCATGCGGCGGTGGCGGTGGCGGCGGTGGCGGTGGCTCCAGCGACGCTTTGGCATCTTCTACGGGCGGTTTCACTGTTTCGCTGGACAAGAACGAGATATCCCTGACGAGCAATGAGGGGGAAAGCAACGACTTGGCTGTGGTGACGGCGACGCCCCAAGGGCAATTGCCCAATAGCCTGTACGTCCTGGCTATCGCAAATAGCCCGGGGCTGCAGTCCCCTATCTTGGCCACCCTCACGAACAAGGATGCCAAGTTTCCCTTTCGGCCAGACAGTACGCTGCCTCCAGGTGTCTACAAAGGCACCGTGATGCTTTATGCCTGCGCGGATGCCAAATGCACGCAGCCCATCGGCGGTACGCCTTTGCCCGTGGCATTCACTGTCACGATTCTGAAAGTGCTCAAGGTAGGCGGTGTTCAGATCAATGCCGTCAGCGGTCAAAGCCAGAGTGCGTCAGGCCAGTTGACGGTGCTCCAACTGCCCAGCGGCGCAACAGACTATTCGACCAAGGTTCTGTACGGCGGGGAATGGCTGAGCCTGGGGGAGAAAAATGGTTTGACGCAGGCTTTGAACGCGAAGTCCCTGCGGTCTGGTACATACAGCGCATCCGTTGAGGTGACATCCGGTACCCAGACTCGAACTGTCGGGGTCTACTACGTGGTCACGCCACCTCCGGGTGGCGAGTTCGACTTGCGTGTCTCGACCAGTTCCATGACCTTCGTTGTGGCCGACCCTGCTGCGACCGTGTCGCAATCCGTCGAGGTTGGTTTGCCTACCTGGGGCAACACGCGAGAAGATCTTCATTACAGCATTGACTATGACCAATCGGTCTATGGTGAGGGCTGGCTGAAGGTTCGGCCCACCGACACGGGGCTGCTCCTCAGCGCCTCCGGCGTGAGCTTGAGCCGGGGTTCGTACTCAGCATGGGTGAAAGTCACTCACCCGAGTACGGACACGTGGCAATGGATCAGGGTCGCGTTCACGGTGGGGCAGAACCTCATACTGCCGGCCGATCACAGCATCAAGCTGCTGAACTCCTCAAGCCAGGCTGACTTGCAAGGCAGTTTCAACATTGCACTGTCGGCAGGCCCGGCTGAGGCCTGGACGGCTACTTCGGCGGCACCTTGGCTGAAGTTGACAAGAACCAGCGGCCTCACCGGCGAAAAATTGGGCTACACGATCGACCAGTCGGCTCTGGGCGCCATGCCCAGCTTCAGCGACATCAAAGGCGTCATCACCCTGACCCCGGTGAATCAGGCCATTGCGCCTGTCAGTTTCAACGTGATCGTGCGCAAGGCGTTGGCTGAGTTGCGCTACGCGGGCCCCTATGCGTTGACGTCAGGGCGCGCCGCCACCATCCATCTGCGTGGCCAAGGTTTCAATGGTGTGCCGGACATCATCCCCTACCTCAATACCCCAGGCGTGGTGGCAAGCAGTGCGACGCGCCTGAACGACGGCCAGATCAAGCTTGAAGTGCCCGCCCTGCAGGCAGGCACCTACATCTTGACGCTTGGCAACAATCTGGATGTGCCCACGCATGCAGTCAAGTTGAGTGTGGTGGACCCCGTTGACTACGGCTACGCTGCGATCCCCAGGGAAGGCGCGCCTATCGCTGTGCTGTATGACCCGGTACGTAAAGCCATCTTTACGGGCAACCTCTACACAGGGGAGTTGTTCAAGTACACCTTTGAATCTGGGCGTTGGGTCGAGAAGATGACCAGTGTGCTCGGGTTGAACAATTTCGGCATTGGCCCCGATGGCGATACGCTGCTGACTGGCTCCTACATGTCATCTTTCCGGCTGTGGAGCACGGACACTTTGGAGAACACCTTCGAGCTGGGCGGTTGGACTTCGAATTACAACGGCTATGGCAAGCTTGGGAACGGCATCCCCGCAACCAATGATGGGCGCTCCTGGGTAGGGCGGTACTATTTCGACCATTGGAACAAGACCTTCGCACTGAGCACGTCCAGTGTAGGGAGTGTTCTGTCAGTCGATGGCAGCGGTGAGCGCCTATGGGGTTCGTCCGGGTATTACGGCAATCCGCAATTTGCCTTTTACATGGATGCCACGGATGGCGTCGCCCACGTCAATCCGCCTATGGACTACGTCAGCGACGCCATGTCGGTCTCGGCCAATGGTGAGCGGGTGGTGGTCGGTGCGTCGGAGGTGCGGGATAGCGGCTTCAAACTAATCGGGTTTCTGGCCCGCCAGGAAGCCAACTATCAGTTGATGAGCGCTACGCCATCGCCGGACGGTAAGCGGACCTATGTGCTGGCGTTCCCGGTCTTTGACTATATGAGCACCCACAATCCTGCCTATGACACGGCTTTGCCGCGCATCTACGTGATGGATTCGTCTGTCCGCCCCAGCGTTGGGAATTCGTTGCCGATCGTGTCTTCATTCGATATCAAGGACTACCCCACACCGTGCACACTCGAGTACCGTTGCGCCGAAAGCTACGAGAGCAAGATGACGATAAGTCCTGATGGCCGCACGCTGTTCATTGCAGGGGGCAAGAAGTTGATCGTGGTGCCGGTGAGCATGGCGCAAGCGATGCCCAACAGTGTGGCGGCAGCGGGGAGGGCGCAGGCCATGTCGGTGTCAACGACAGGCGGCGGCGTGGCACCCAAGCCTGTTGCTCAGCCTTGGGTCAGGTACGCACCGAAGTGACGTAGATGCAAGCAGGGCGCGCCAGTTGGTCGCGCCTTGCTGGACGAATGCTCGCAAGAGCAAATGTCAAATGGCGCCGAGCCAAAAGAAAAACCGCCTGAAGGCGTTGACCTTCAGGCGGTTTGTCTGGTGCGGCTGGCAGGATTCGAACCCACGACCCCTTGGTTCGTAGCCAAGTACTCTATCCAACTGAGCTACAGCCGCTAAAAATGTTCTCGGTTACCGGTTTGACACTGTGAGGTGAAACTGGTGCGGCTGGCAGGATTCGAACCCACGACCCCTTGGTTCGTAGCCAAGTACTCTATCCAACTGAGCTACAGCCGCCGAGAAGTGAGACTATAGCATGGTTTACGAGCATGTGTAAACAAGTCGTCATACAAACTGCTTTTTGAGCCCCGATGGGCGCGCCGTTTGATGGCGTTCAGGCTCGATTCAATCGCGATCAGGCAGCGCAGCAAGGCGATAGAAACGGGCTGCTTCTTCCGGGCGGTGCTCGCGCTCGGCGAGTTGGCCCAGCTTGGCCCAGGCCATGCGGCGGCGCTCCAGATCAAGCTGCAGGTCGTTGGCCGCAGACAGCAGCATGCCGCGCGCCTTGCCCCACAACTGGCGCTCTGACAGGGCCAGGCCCAGCGTCAGAGCCAGTGCCGGGTTGCGCAGTGCGGCTTGCGTGGTGGCATCCAGGCGGGGCAGCCATTCGGCTTCCAGGCCCAACAGGCTGTGCGACAGCGCGTTGGACAGGGCGTCCACCGCGTCGGGCGTGAGCTGGGCAATGCGATCCCACAGGGGGGCCAGCCATTGGCGGGCTTCAAGCTGGGCACCCAGGTCCGCCATGAGGCGGGCGGCGTGTGCCACCACCAGCGGGTCCTTGCGGTCATTGCTGTCCAGGTTCTGCCACAGGGCACGCAGCTGGTCGGCATCGCGGGCAGAGTCCAGCGTCTCGATGGCCAGTGTGCGCAGCAGGCCTTCAGCGGCCACATGGGTGAAGCCCTGGTGCTTGGCCAGCAGGCGGGCGGTCTTGAGCGCTTCCACCGGTTGGCGTGCCAGGCGCGTGGCCTGCAGCTTCAGGCGCAGGGCCTGTGTGCGGCGCGCCACACCCGGCGGCAGCTCGGACAGGTCGTGCAGGGCGCGGCGGGCGTCGCGGTCTTCCAGCGCGCATTCGGCGGCCAGCAGGCGGGCACCTTCTTCGGTGGCGCGCGGCTTGCGGGTCAGGCGGGACAGGTCGATCGCGCGTTGCAGATGCTCGTCACGGCGCTTGCGGTCCTGCAGGCGGTGCAGGCTGCCGGCCGACAGCAGGTGGGCCAGGGCGGTGAACTCGGCGTCCAGCGTCAGCTCGGGGGTGTCGGCCTGGATGGCCACCGCGCGCTGGCAGGCCTTGTGGGCGCGGGTGTAGCGGCCGGCCATGTACAGGGCCAGGCCTTCGCGCAGGGCGGCTTGCGCCACGCGGTCGCGCTGGGAGACGCGCCAGCGTTTGGCGCGCTCGGGCAGGGCCAGGAGGCCGTCAAGGCCGCGCACCAGCGAGTACACGGCCAGGAAGATCAACACCAGCCCCAGCAGGAACAGGTTGAGCGAGATGTCGGCGCGCCAGCCCAGCCAGTAGATGGTGACCAGGCCGTCATTGGCGCCCAGTGCGGTTGCACCCACCACGGCGGCCACGGCCAGCACGAGGAACCAGACAATGGAGCGCATGAGTGGGCGTCCTTGCGGTGCGGCGGTCAGCGGCCACCCGAGACCGCAGACAGCGCGGCCAGGGTGTCGTCGGGGCGGGGTACGGTGGTCTGCTGGCTTTGCGCGGCCACGTCAGTCAGCATGGACTGCAGCAACTGCGTCTTGCGGGACTGCAGGTCGAAGTAGCGCGGCACGGTCGCCTGGATGTTCTGCAGGTCGGCAAGGGCCACGGCGTTCTGGCGGCTCAAGAGCGCCAGGCGGGCATTGAGCAGGCGCAGCTTGATGTTCTCGCGCAAGAAGAAACCTTGATCTGGCGAGATCAGCATGCCCTCAGGGCGGCTGATGCGCGTGAGGCGGATCAGGCCACGGGTTTCGTTCCAGAAGGTCTGGGCCGCGCCTTTGGTCCAGTCCAGCATGTGGCTGCCCCAGGTGGGGCTGTCCGTGGCGGTCGCATCAGAGGCAGCTGCCTGATCGGGCAATGCCTTGTTCTTGCCTGCAGGCTTGGTGTTCACGTTGGCCTTGGGGGCGGCATCTGCCTTGGGCACGGGGGCCATCACCACTTCAGGCTGGTTGAGCAGGGGCACCTCGTCAACCAGGCGCGCGGCCTCATCCAGACGGATGGTCAGGGAGGCGGTGTCGGCCACTCGGGTGGCACGCACGCGGTCCAGATCCTTGGCCAGGGCACGGCGGATGTTGTCCAGGCGCGGCTGGCGGGCACGTGTCAGCCGGTCATCGGCCGATTGCATGGCCGTGATCAGTGGCTCGGCGCTGCCTGTCAGGGTGGCTTGCTGGCTGGCCACGCGCAGGCCAGCCTCGATGTCGGCGACCAGGTTCTCGTCACGCGACAGGCTCAGTGTCTTGATCAGGTCTTCGACCTGGCTGCGTTGCAGGGCGACTTCGGCGATGCGGGTCTCCAGCAGCGTGGTGCGGGCGGTGGCCTCACGCGAGGCCTCCTGGGCCTGCCGGGCCAGGACGCGGGCTTCCGTGGCTTGCCCCTGGCTGTCTTGCTGGCGGCGCACCAGCTCCTGCTCCAGCGACTGTACCTTCTTCTGGCTGCTCCAGGCCATCCAGGCCGAGCCGGCCGTGGCCACGCTCAGGATGAGAACGGCCCAGCGCACCCAGTTGGCGGGCGCGTCGGAATCGACCTGAGGATCGAGCGGGATGGCTTCGATCTGGACAGGTGTGGGGAGGTTGGTGGGGGCGCTGGTGTCGGTCACAGTGAAATCATTGTATCGACGTGGTCAGATCGCGACGGTGAAGACACCGGATGTCCGCCGCCTTACTCGGTGGATCGTAGTGCTTCCACCACTGCATCCAGGGTTGGGCGGGTTGACGTGATGCGCTGGATGCCCAACTGGCGGCAGCGTTCGGCGATCTTGGGGTGGGTCACGAGCGCCCGGGTGGTGGACCAGTCCGGGGTGGGCAGGCCGCTGGCCGGCAGGTGGTGCTCGACCAGGTGGTCAATGGCCTGGGAGCTGCTGAACAGCCAGATGTGCTGCTCGGGCGAGCGCAGGGCCTCGCTGGCGAGCTTCTGCTGAGCAGGGGCCCATTCGCCTGGGCCGCGCTGGTAGGTCAGCACGGCGTGGACCGTGGCACCGCGCTCGCGCCACTGCTGGCTCAGCCAGTTGCGGCCTTTGGCCTCCTGCTGGTCGCCACCGCTGATGATGGCGACGTCCTGGCCCCGCCAGTCCAGCGGCGCCAGCAGCGGCCACAAGGCCTCGGAGTCGAACTGTTCGGCCGAGGCGTCGGGCGACAAGAGTTGGTTGGCACGCAGGCCAGCCGATTCGCCAGCGCTGAGCAGGCTGTGCGCGGTGCCGGGGCCCGGGGTGGCGGCCAGGGTGCCTTCGGCCCAGACAGCGCCTTCAGGGCGCAGCTTGAAGAACCACTCGACGGCGGCCGGGCTGACGAACATGAGCAGGCGCAGGCGGGCCATGTCGTGCCAGGTCTGCAGCACGGGCTGCGGGTCGGCAGGGCCGTCGATCGCGATCAGGGGCAGGGCGTGGGCATCCAGCCCGTTGGACTGCAGGTCGGCCGCCCAGATGCTGGCCTGGGGCTCGGGGCGGGTCACCAGCACTTGCAGCGCGTGTTGCATGGCGTCTGGCTTGGCATGGGGCAAGGGGGCGGTCAAAGCGCAGCCAGCCAATCCGGACCGGCCTGTGCTTTGAGTTGTTCGGCCACGGAACGGCCCAGGGCTTCGGCTTCGGCGTGTGTGCCAGGCTGCCCTTCGGCCTGGGCCTGCACCAGGGTGGCTTGCTCGGGGTGGCCCAACAGGCTGCGCAGCACCAGGGTGTCGCCACGCCATTCGGCGAAGGCCGCCAGCGGCATGGAACAACTGCCACCCATCGCGCGGGAGACGGCACGCTCGGCCATGGTGGCCAGCCAGGTGGGCTGGTGCGCCAGGCTTTGCAGCGCCGGGCCCAGGTCCGCATGGTTCTGGCGGATCTCCAACCCCAGCGCGCCTTGGCCGGCGGCCGGCAACATGTCGGTCGTGGCAATCAGCTCGCGGATGCGGTCGGCCAGGCCCAGGCGCTTGAGGCCGGCGGCAGCCAGCACGATGGCGTCGTACTGGCCCTCGTCGAGCTTGCGCAGGCGGGTGTCGAGGTTGCCGCGCAGCGCTTCGATGCGCAGATCCGGGCGGCGCGCACGCAATTGCACCAGGCGGCGCAGGCTGGATGTGCCCACCACGGCGCCTTGCGGCAGCTCGGCCAGGCAGGCGTACTTGTTGGAGACCAGCGCGTCACGCGGGTCTTCGCGCTCCATGACGGCGGCCAGCACGAAGCCATCGGGCAACTCCATGGGCACGTCCTTGAGGGAGTGCACGGCCAGGTCGGCGCGGCCTTCTTCCAGGGCAACTTCCAGCTCCTTGACGAACAGGCCCTTGCCGCCCACTTTGGAGAGGGCGCGGTCCAGGATCTGGTCGCCCTTGGTGGTCATGCCCAGCAATTGCACCTGGCGCCCGAAGCGGCTTTGCAACAGGTCGCGGATGTGCTCGGCCTGCCACAGGGCCAGGCGGCTTTCACGGGTGGCGATCACCCAGGGTGTGGGGGATCCGGACGGGGAGGTGGGGGTAGAAGCAGGCGCGGTCATGCGCCGATGCTATCAGCCAAGCCGAAAGGCTTGCTTAACGCTTGTCAGCTGCCATCGCCAGACGGCGTTTTTGCGTCTGGTTGATGTAGTACTGCAGCGTGCGGTCGCTCCAGTCCATGCCGATCAGCTCGCAGCCCAGGCGGGCGCCTTTGGATTCGGGGTGGATGGCCGTGACATGGTGGATCATCAAGGTGACGTCCATGCTCGTGTCGTCATCGAGGTCCAGGCGGCATTGGCCGATCTTGACGCCGGCGGCGATCATGGGCACGTTGTCAGGCAGGAACAGCGCCACGCCGCTGAGGCTCACGTCCAGCACGCGCAGCGCGAGCTGCATTTCGGGCATGGCCGGGTGGCGAAAGCGCGCAACGGGGCTCTTGGTGGCCAGGGGCTGGACCCGGAAGGCCGCCCGACGCTGGAAGCGGTAGACCACCTTGGGGTACTGCGCATTGAGGGCGCTGTGGTGGCCACCCTTGACGTGGACCACGCCTTCCAGATCGAACTGGAGCTTGATGCTGTCCAGATAGGCCACGGCCACGATCTCGCCGGACTCCAGCAGGGCATCCAGCCGGGCGTCGCTGTCTTCGGCACTGAAGCACAGGCCGTGACGGTTGTCTTCGGCCGTCCACATCAGCGTGGTGTAGCTCTCACCATTGGGCCCGCTGAGCGTGACCATGGAGCGGGCATCCAGCAACTGCTTGAGCAGGGCTTGTATCTCGACGGACGAGGTGATTCGGTAGTCGTCCAGCTCGGCGGCGGCAGCGCGTGAACCTGGCATGTGTGCCCTTGGGTGCTCAGTGCATCTTGGTGGGGTCGGTGGCGTTGCCCATCATACGACTGAGATCGTTGATCCAGGGCTCCGCCAGGTTGCGGATCTCGGCGTCGTTGACCAGGATGCGCTGCATGATGCGCGTCTTGAATGCCACCTCTTCAGGCCCCAGCGGGTGATCGTCGGAGGCATGTTTGAGTTGGGCGATCAGCACGGCACAGGCGCCCTCCAGCTTGACCACGGTATCCCAGTCGCCGGCACGAGCGGCGTTGAGCATGTCCAGGCTGGCGTGTTCGATGGCTTCGTAGTAGCTCAACAGATTCCCGTTCATCAGGTCTTCGTCGGGCGCAGTGATCAATTCTGGGGCGTTCATGCGTGCACCTCCATGGCTGCGCGGACAACAGTGGCATCAGCGGGGGCGATGGACACCCACGCATCTCGAATAGGGGCCAGCAGCCTGACGCATTCATCCAGCGCTTCGGTGTCGTTGCGCAGGTTGCCTTGTGTCAGGCGCATGGTGATGTAGCCGTACAGGTCGCCCAGTTGCTGCGCGAGCTCGCCGCCCGCGCGCATGTCCAGGCCGGCCTTGAGGCCTTCGTCGACGATGCGCACGGCCTTGGAGATGGCCGCGCACTTGCCTTCGATGTTGCGGGTCTGCATTGCGCCCTTGGCTTGGGCGATGCTGTCGAGCGCACCATTGAAGAGCAGGGTGATGAGTTGATGCGCAGAAGCGCCGCTGACACCGGTTTCGATGTCAATCTGGCGATAGACGCTGCTCATGTTTTTTGAACCGAACATACTGGCGGAGGATCCGGTAGCAGTGGCGTACATCTGGAGCTCTTGGGTGATGCTGATTTCAGCGTTAATGCTTTATCGGCATCACCCTTCGCAGCTTGAACTCCTGGGCGTGATGTGATCCCAGGAAATAGGCGGTATTCAGGCCGCGTTTGCCGACATCGAGGCCTCGTCTTCGTGCATGGACGAAGACGATTGCGTGTATTGCTCCAGGAGGCGCTGGCGGAAGAGGGCGCCTGCCGCAGAAGGGTTGTCCGGCTCGCTGGCGGGCGCGGAGGCGTCCAGCGTCGCGGCAAGCGATTCGTCGCTTCGGGCCAACTCGAGCAGGCGCGTGGCCAGGCCCGATGAACGGCCCGCCCCACCACTGCCGTCGAACAGTTGCTCGACCTGGGTGGGCTTTTGCTTCAAGGCCTCGTCCAGCGCGCCCTCGTCCACCTGCAGCTGGCCATCCTTGAGCTGGATGCCGATGGACTGGAAGGGCTGGCTCAGGGAGCTCGCGCCCGTCGTCGGGCTGAAGGCTTCCTGGATGCGCTGCTCGATGGCGTGCGCGGCCTGCATGCTGGCATCGGTGGATGCCGGATCGCTGGCAGCCAGTTGGGTCGCCATGTCGTTGTAGGCATGGGCGAAGGCGTGGATGTCCTGCGCGATGGCCTGGGTGTCGGATTCAACGTGGATCCTGACCGGGTCAGGGCTCTGTCCGTTGAGCCTGAGCGTCAGGCCGGAGTGTTCGTCTTCGATCAGGTTCTGCGAGGACTGGACCTGACGGCCGTTGATGCGCAGCCGGGCATCCTGTGCGGGCTGCGTCAAGGGGTCGTTGCCGCCCACGGATTGCGGGTCCACCCCCAGGGAGGCCAGGGCCTGCGCGGCTTGGCCAGATGCTTCCCCGCTGGGTTCGGCACTGGCCTTGAAGCCATTGGCCTCACCCGTCGAGGTCGAGCGCAGCACCAGGCGCGAGCCTGTGGCGTCCGAGACCACCAGGGCAATCACGCCGACACCGGCGGCATTGATCTTGTCGCGGATGCGTTCCAGCGAGGTGTCCTTCGGGCCGAGCATGACACTGGCCTTGGGCCAGTTGGGGTTGGTGGAGAAGGTGCTCAGCGAGGTGTTCCAGTTGCCCAGCTCGATGTTGAGCGTGCCGATGCCCACAACCGTGGACAAGGAGGAGAAGGTGGCCGAAGCCGCGCTCTGCGCCATGGCCATCGCGTCCACGTTGACCGTGTAGTCGCCGGGGGCGGCCTTGTCGCTGGCTGCCTGCACCACGGATTCGTTGCTTGACGTGGCCTTGGTGGCCTGCCAGGTCTGGGTCTTGTTCAGGCGTGCGGCAGCGTCCATCACCGCCGAGGTGGCGCTGCGCAGTTTGGCGGCCTGCGAGAAGCGGGCATCCGATTCGGTGTCGGCCGAGGGGGCATTCACGCCGTTTTGTGGGCGCGCAAAAGCAGTTGCAGCGCTGACCATCATCTGGAGGTCAACGCCGTCAACTCTTGTTGCTGAGCCTACGGTCGCCATGATGCAGTCCTCTAAAGCCTCATCACACCTGTGAACAATGGTCTGGGATGGCCCCATGCCATCCGCGTCACACCACTTGTCCTGTGTTTCGGCTGGAACTGCTCAGTCTTGAGGGCTGAACCGTGAATAGGTCACGAACTCTTGTTCCAGTTTGTGATCATTTGTGTCACGTAGCTGCTCTGGCCGCTGATATTGGCCATGGTCTGGTCCAGCGCCGTGTATTGCGCACGCAAGCGCTTTTCATACAGGGTGGCGCGAGCGTCCAGTTCGTCCTGGCGCTTCTGGTTGTTCGACACGGAGGTCTTCAGGCCGGCCGTGCGGGTGGTGAGTGCCCCTTCGAAGCCCAGCAGGTTGTCACCCAGCGTGCGCAGCTTGGTGGCGATGCCGTCCTTGCTGCTGTCGCTCAGGTTGGCGTTGGAGAACAGTTTTTTCACTTCGCTCAACTTGCCCAGGGCGTTGGTGAGCTTGGTGCTGTTGACGACCAGGGTGCCATCGCTTTGGACAGTCACACCGGCCGACGACAAGGTGGTGAACACCGATGAGTTGCCCGAGGTGCTGCCAATCGTGGCGCGCAACTGGTTGAGAACGCCCACGGCCGTGCTGTCACCTTGCAGGGTGCCGGCGGTCTTGGTGGAGTCGTCGTACTTGGTGTTGGTGCGCAGCAGGGTGACCAGTGAGGAGTAGGCCCCGGCAAAGTCGCTGATGGCCTTGCTGATGGTGTCGTTGTCCTGCTTGACCGTCACGGTGGCGGGGTTGTCGGTCACCACCGGTGGGGTGCCGCTGGACGTCGTGGTGAGCTTGCCCACGGTGAAGCTGATGCCAGTCAGCACGTCGGAGAACTGGTTGGTGCTGGAGGTGACATTCACGCCATTGACCGATGCAGCCGCGTCTGCGGCCGACTTGGCCAGCGTTGTGCCAGGCGTGCCGCCAGCGG
>Ga0265327_10001672_pt1 | contig 26634 bp, 28 predicted proteins | sample 41621metaG_FD_202089 | JGI IMG/M metagenome (GOLD analysis project Ga0265327, IMG submission 202089) | Rhizosphere microbial communities from Carex aquatilis grown in University of Washington, Seatle, WA, United States - 4-16-21 metaG | ecosystem: Host-associated > Plants > Roots > Rhizosphere...
GGTATCCCCAGGCCGGTCGCGCGATGGCGAACACCGCGCCCAGGTGGGACAGGTAGTTCGCTACGGTTTGCGGCTGCACCTTTTGGGCAAGCGTTCTGGCGAGGGAGACGACATCGGCGCTGGTTATCGCCGAGCAGCGGGTCTCGCCGATCTCGTAATCCTTGATGGACTTCAGCACCTGCGCCTTGGTCCGCCCGATCGCCCTGAGCGACTCGTCCGTGTACCGGTCGATCACCACGGCGAGCGTCGGATCCTCGCCTTTGGCCTGATCAAGGCCGCCGGGTTTGGAGAGTTCCGTCTCCCGCCGGTCGAGCCACGCTGACGCCGCCTGACGGCGGTCAAATGTGCGCGTTTCCCGGTGAAGGATTGCGCCGCCGCGTTTGATGACCACTTGCGCGTGGTAACCTGTTGATCCGTCTTTCCGTTTTCGGGCGACAATTGTTCCCATCGGTCCGTCCAACTTTCGCGTTATACCGGCTTCCGTTGGCGGTACAGCATGAGGCCAAAAGGTACAGCATTGCTGTACTTTTGGCAACAAAATGGGTCGAAATGGGTGCCAACGGGTGCAAATCGTTTTGGTGTGCGAACTAAGAAGTGACTGAAAAAATACGAGAAACTACGCCATGGCACGCTTCCCGTCTTTCGGTTGCGCCCATGATGGACTGGACGGACCGGCATTGCCGGGCCCTGCACCGGACGCTGTCGCGCCGGGCGCTGCTCTATACCGAGATGGTCACGACCGGGGCGGTGCTACACGGCGATCGCGACCGCCTGCTGGGCTTTGACGATCTGGAGCACCCCGTGGCCTTGCAGCTGGGCGGGTCGGATCCGACCGACCTGGCGGCGGCGGCGCGGATCGGGGCGGACCTCGGATATGACGAGATCAATCTCAACGTGGGCTGCCCGTCGGACCGGGTTCAGAGCGGCCGGTTCGGCGCATGCCTGATGCGCGAACCTGAGCTGGTGGCTGAGGGCATGGCCGCCATTCGCGCGGCGGTGAGTGTCCCGGCCACAGTGAAATGCCGCATCGGCGTCGACGACCAGGAGCCGGAAGAGAGCCTGTTCGCCCTGGTGGATCTGTGCTCCCAGGCTGGGGTCAACACCTTCATCGTCCATGCCCGTAAGGCCTGGCTGTCGGGGCTGTCCCCAAAGGAGAACCGGGACGTGCCGCCCCTGGACTACGGTCTGGTCCACCGGCTGAAGCGCGAGCGGCCGGGCCTGACCATTTGCATCAATGGCGGCCTGGGATCACTCGACGAGGCGCAGGCCCACCTGGCCGATCTCGACGGCGCCATGCTGGGCCGGGCGGCCTATCACACCCCGGCAATCCTGGGTCAGGTGGATCGCCGGCTATTTGGCGTGGGGGAGGACCTGGACGCGTTCCAGGCCGTCGAGCTCTATCGTCCCTACATGGCGGGCCAGCTCGCCGGCGGCGTCCATCTGGCGGCCATGACCCGGCACATGCTGGGCCTGTTCCACGCAGCGCCCGGCGCGCGGACCTGGCGGCGGATCCTGACCGTGGAGGGCGTGAAGCCGGGCGCGGGGCTCGAGGTGGTGGATGCGGCGCTCGCGGCCGTCATCCAGGCGCGGGACCTAAGGGCGCAGGATCAGCGCGGTCTTGGTGGCCTCGAAGCGGGAGAGGCGGCCTAGATAGGTCATCCCCAGGAGCGAGGTGTCGAGGCCCTTGTCCAGCACCAGGGCGTCCACATCGGACACCTGGGCGCCGGCCACCGAGACCGAGGCCAGCTTGATGGCCGCGGCGTGGGCCTCGCCATTGGCGGTCATCACCTTGTAGGCGTAGTTGAGCTTGGTGGTGTCGAAGCCCAGGCGCTGAGCGTCCAGGGGGGTGAGCGCCACGGCGCTGGCGCCGGTGTCCACCAGGAAGCGCACCCGGGCGCCGTTGACATTGGCCTCGGCCCAGTAGTGACCGTCCCTGCCCTTGGAGACTTCCGCGGCCTCGCCGGCCGCCGGCGCATCGCCGTCTGCGGGTATGGAGGCCCTGAGGCTGGCGGCGCGTTCTTTCGGAGCGAACGACACCACGGCCTGCGCGCAACCCACTGCGGTCACCGCGCCCACGAGGGACAGGACGGCCAGTCTGAGCATGGTCTGGGCCTCGGGCGGCCGGTTCGGCCTGACGAAGGTCCGACCCTAGCCTCGCAGGGTTTGCAACCGATGAACGACCGCGGCCTTAGAACATCGCCAGTTTTTCGGGGCGGATCAGGCGGCGGCGATCCGGCAATTCGGCCATCACCGTCTCGCGCTCGGCGTCGGACAGCTTGCTCCAGCCGGCCACCTCGGAGAGTTTGCGATAGCAGCCCATGCACAGGCCGCTCTCGCCATCCACCACACACACCTTGATGCAAGGGGTCTTGATGGGCGCAGGCGGGCGAAGGGGCGTGGGGATGTCGGTCATGGGGCGTGGCGGCTCAGGCTGAAGGAAGAGCGTAGGTCACGGTGGCCTGGGCCGCCAGCCGTTCCGGGCTTTCGGTCCAGATCCGCACGTCGCAGACCGCGATCCGCCGCCCGAGGCGCAGCATCAGGGCTTCGGCATGGATGTCTCCAGGCTTGGCGCCGCGGAGGAAATTCATGGTCAGCGAACTGGTCACCGCCATGAGTTGCTCGCCCACATGCGCCAGGACCAGGGCGTAGGCCGCCGTGTCTGCAATGGCCATGAGGTTCGGGCCCGAGATCACCCCGCCGGGGCGCAGACTGCTGTCGCCCGCATAGGGGCGAACCACCAGCACCCGACCCGGATCCACCTCGTGGGCCAGAGCCAGGTCGTCCGCGCTCGCCAGGGGGAAGGCGCGTTGCAGCAGGGCGTTGACGCCGTTTTTATCGAGCACAGGGAGGTGAGCCATGGCGCTTTTTGAAACCTGAACGTCTTCATTACAAGATGTTTATGTCACCTAAGCAATCGTATAAGAACAATAGTATTGTTGTGCGATATCATAAAGTATATGTCCAAATGTTCACTTGAGAAATGAAGATCAAGGCGACAGGTTTCGCCCACTTTCAGTTCACAAGAGGAATTTCCCCATGCGCATGATCCCCCTCACGCTTACGGGTCTCGGACTTTCCTTTGTCCTGGCTGGCGCTGCGGCGGCCGCCTCGGATCAGGTGACGGACATGGCCTTCCTGAAGGCCAACCGCTGCCGCGGTCTGGCGGCCGGCCTGGCTTCGGACACCGCCGCCTTCGACGCCTTCATCAAGGCCCAGGACCGCTACCGCACGCCGGTGGTGGGCCAGCTCGCCAGCGAGGAACAGGATAAGGCCCGGCGCGAGGCGAAGAATCCGGAACGCGCGGCCAAGGCCCAGTCGGAACTGGCCGATCTCTGCCAAGCCTATAAGCGCTAAGCCCCCCGGCCCGGCGCTCAGGCTTTCGGCGCGTCCGCCCGGCGTGGCGGGCGCGCCGCTTTTTTGTCCGGGAGATCGCCCAGCAGCCGGCGCCCTACGCGGAACCCGCCCTGAGTCAGAGCTTTCAACCATCGCTGGATCATTGACGACCAGCGCCATGGCGGTGTCCCTGGGCGAGATGAGCGTTCTGACCCCCGGCGATACCTGCTGGCGTCTGGCCCGGGCCGACCGCGCGGCGTTCCTGATCGACACCGAGGCCTATTTCAGCGCCGTGTTCGAGGCCCTGCGCAAGGCCAGGCGGTCGATCATCCTTCTGGGCTGGGGCTTCGATCCGCGCACCCGGCTGTTCCCCGACGGCCAAGATGGACCGGACGACCCCGACGAGGTGGGGCGCATCCTCATCGAGCTGGCCCGGGCGCGGCCGGAACTGGACATCCGGCTGTTGATCTGGCGCTCGGCCCTGCCGGTGGCCGCCAGTCAGGAATTCTTCCCGCACCGGGCGCGCCAATGGTTCAAGGGCACCCCGGTCCGGTTCGTGCTGGACGACGCCGTGCCGTTCGGCGCCTGCCATCACCAGAAGGTGCTGGTAGTGGACGACGAGGTGGCCTTCTGCGGGGGCGGCGATATCTCCGTCGATCGATGGGACACCCCGGCCCATCTCGACGTCGACCAGCGGCGGATGATGCCGGATCACGAGTGCCACGCGCCGCGCCATGAGGTGATGATGCTCGTGGACGGCGAAGCCGCCCGCGCCCTGGGAGACCTCGCCCGGGAGCGTTGGCGCCGGTCGACCGGCGAGACCCTGCCGCCGCCGCAGCTTGAGAGCGCCGCGGATATCTGGCCGGCCCATGTGCCGGCTCAGCTTCTGGACACCGAGGTGGCCATCGTCCGTACAGAGCCCCGCTGGCATGGTCGTGACGAGGTCGAGGAGATCCGCCGGCTGACTCAGGCCTCTATCGAGGCGGCGCGTCACACCATCTATCTGGAGAACCAGTACTTCACCTCGCCGCTGGTGGCGGAGGCCCTGGCCAGCCGGCTGGCGGAGCCGGACGGTCCGGAGGTGGTGCTGGTCTCCACTGGCAAGAGCCCCTCCTGGTTCGATCAGCTGACCATGGATCGCGCCCGGTCCAACATGCTGTGGCGGCTGCGCGCCGCGGATGTGTTCGGCCGATTCCGCGCCTATTTTCCCACCACGCCGCTGGGGGCGAAGATTATCGTCCACTCCAAGACCTCGGTGTTCGACGACTGCATCGCCCGGGTGGGCTCGGCCAATCTCAACAATCGCTCCGGCGGCTTCGACACCGAGTGCGAACTGGGTGTGGAGGCGGACGGGGAGAGCGCCCGCCTGGCCATCGCCGCCTTTCGCGACCGCTCCATCGGCCACTTCCTGGGCCATACTGGCGACGCCGTGGCCAAGGCCCGAGAGCAGCGCGGCGGGCTGATCGCGGCGATCGACTATCTGAACCGCGACGGCCGGCTCAAACCCATCCTGCCGATGAAGCTCACCCCGGTCGGGGAGTTCGTGGCCGCCTGCCACATGGGCGACCCTGTCAACCCGGCCGACTCCTGGCGGCTCGGCCGCCGCCGCGAGCGGCTCTATGCGGAGGCCCGGGCTCTCGGCGTGGGGGGATTGTTCAGGTCGCGGAACTGGAAGGCGCCTCTGCGCCGCGCGCCGGAAGCATGAAGTCCATTACCAGGGGCAGGTGATCCGACGCCACCCGAACCCGGGGATTGAACGGCGCGGTGACATCCAGCACCCGCACATCCGGGCTCACGAACACGTGGTCGATCCGCAGGACCGGCGCCCGGGAGGGAAAGGTCGCTGTCGCCCGACGGTGGGGGCTCAGTCTCCGCGCCGCCGCCAGCCGGGCCGAAAGGGTGCGATAGACCACGGTGGTGGGGCCGGCGTTGAAGTCCCCCAGCAGGATGGTGGGCCCGTTGCAGGCCGGATGTTTCAGCCAGCCGGGCCCCGCCAGATCGGCCGCCTGGATCTGCTGCTCGCGGGGCACCAGGCCCAGATGGGTGTTGATGATATTGACCTCGACGCCGTCGATGGTGACCGCAGCCCACAGGGCGCCGCGGGGCTCGAGGCGCGGGACCAGCGGATAGCCGGGCAGGGGGCCCACATGGACCAGGCGCTCGGGATGGGCGGTGAGGATGGCGTCGCCATAGAGCTCCTCCTCCACCTTCAGGGCGGCGTGGAAATGGAAGGCCATGCCCAGCCGCCGGGCGATTTCGTGGGCCTGGTCGACCCCGCCGGTGCGGGCCCGGCCCACATCCAGTTCCTGCAGGGCGACGATGTCGGGCGCCTGTTCGGCGATCACATCGGCGACCCGGCCCACGTCCAGGCGCCGATCCGTGCCGACGCAGCGATGGACGTTGTAGGTGAGGATGCGGGGCATGCAGATCGCTTGATGCGCGCCAGGGTCTGCGGACGCAATCCTCACAATGGCTGGCGCTGGCCTGTGGTTCGCGTCATAGGGCGCGAAAGCATGGGAGTCGCCCGATGATCCTGATCGCCCTGGCGCTCGCCGCCGCCCAGGCCCCAACGGCGTTCGGGGAGCAGGGCCGCGCCGTGGTGGAATGCACCGTCACCTCCATCGGCGCCCTGCACGACTGCGTGGCCATCGCCGAGAGCCCGCTGAAGGCCAATGTGGGCGCCTTCGCCGTGAAGCTCACCAAGGGCTTCCTGATCAATCCCCACGACGCCAGGATCAAGAACGGCAAGATCCGGATCCCCATGCAGTTCAAGATGCCGAAGCCGGGGTGACTTGACCGCTTCCGGGCGCGGTCTGACATAGGCCCATGTCGAACCTCGCTGATTTCATCCGGGGCCTGCCCAAGGCCGAACTTCACCTGCATATCGAGGGCAGCCTCGAGCCCGAGTTGATGTTCGCCCTGGCGCGGCGCAACGGGATCACCCTGCCGTTCGCCGACGTCGCAGCGGTGCGCGCGGCCTACGCCTTCTCCAACCTGCAGGACTTCCTGGACATCTATTACCAGGGCGCCTCGGTGCTGATGACCGAGCTGGATTTCCACGACCTGACCCTGGCCTATTTCCAAAGGCTGGCCGCCGACGGGGGCCGCCATGCGGAGATCTTCTTCGATCCCCAGACCCACACCGCCCGGGGCCTGCCCTTCGCCGTGGCTATCGACGGGATCCTGGCGGGGATGGAGGCGGCCGAGCGGACCCTGGGGGTCACCTCCAAGCTGATCATGTGCTTCCTGCGTCACCTGCCGGAAGAGGACGCCTTCGAGACCCTGCGCCAGGCCGAGCCCTGGCTGGCGCGGCTGACGGGGGTGGGGCTGGACTCCTCCGAGCTTGGCCATCCGCCGTCCAAGTTCGCCAAGGTGTTCAAGGCGGCGCGGCAGAGGGGTCTGAAGCTGGTGGCCCATGCCGGGGAGGAGGGGCCGCCCGAATATGTGTGGGAGGCGCTGGACCTGCTGGGGGTCGATCGCCTTGACCACGGCAACCGGTCGCTGGAGGACCCAGTGCTGGTGGACCGCCTGGCCCGCGAGCGGATGACCCTGACGGTCTGCCCGCTGTCCAACCTCAAGCTTTGCGTGGTGGACGACCTGAAGGCCCATCCGCTGAAGAAGATGCTGGGCCTGGGGCTCAGGGCCACGGTCAATTCCGACGATCCCGCCTATTTCGGCGGCTATCTGGGGGACAACTGGATCCAGACCGCCCAGGCCCTGGACCTGTCTCCCGAGCACCTGGCGGCCTTGGCCCGCAACAGTTTCACGGGGTCATTCCTGGAGCCGGCGGAGATCGATCGGCGGCTGGCGGAGATCGATCTCTACATGGGCGAGAGTCGTTGATCGGCGCCCAAAATGTTGACGCTTACGTAAACGTCATCTTCCAATCGTCGCGACGCCCCTCTATGGTCGCCGGCGAAAATACGCTGTAAGCGCAAGCCGCCTCAGGGAGCGCCGCCATGAACCTCGATTTCTCCGAAGCCGACAACGCCTTCCGCCAGGAAGCCCGGACCTTCATCGCCGAAAACTACCCCAAGGCGCTGCGCGAGAAGCAGGACCGGGGCGAGACCCTGGGCAAGGAAGACTATTTCTCCTGGCACCGGATTCTTGCCAAGAAGGGCTGGGCGACCCCGTCCTGGCCGAAGGAATTCGGCGGCACGGACTGGACCCCCACCCAGAAGTACATCTGGTCCGAGGAACAGGCCCGGGCCGACACCATCGGCATCCTGCCCTTCGGCGTCGCCATGCTGGCCCCCGTGGTCTACACCTTCGGCACCCAGGAGCAGAAAGAGAAGTTCCTGCCCGGCATCCGCGACGGGCTCGTCTGGTGGTGCCAGGGCTACTCCGAGCCGGGCGCCGGCTCCGACCTGGCCAGCCTGAAGACCAAGGCCGAGCGCGTCACTGGTGACGACGGCAAGGAATACTACATCGTCAACGGCCAGAAGACGTGGACGACGCTCGGCCAGCACGCCGACTGGGGCTTCTTCCTGGTGCGCACCGATCCCAATTCCAAGCCGCAGTCGGGCATCAGCTTCCTGCTGATCGACATGAAGACCCCGGGCATCGAGGTGCGCCGCATCACGACCCTGGAGGGCGGCCACGAGGTCAATGACGTGTTCCTCGACAATGTGAAGGTGCCGGTGGAGAACCGCATCTTCCACGAGAACCAGGGCTGGACCTGCGCCAAGGCGCTTCTGGCTCATGAGCGCTCTGGCATCGCCGGGGTGGCGCGGTCCAAGCGCGGCCTGGAGCGGGTGCGCCAGATGGCGTCCACCGAACTCTCCGACCTGGGCGGCCCGCTGCTGGCCGACGCCTTCTTCAAGCGTAAGGTCGCCGAGCTGGAGATCGACCTGACGGCGCTGGAATATACCGAGCTGCGCACCCTGGCAGGCGAAAGCAGCGGCAAGGGCCCCGGGCCGGAAAGCTCGATCCTGAAGATCAAGGGCACCGAGATCCAGCAGCGCCTGCAGGAGCTGGCCCTGGAGGCTGCGGGCCACTACGGCGCGCCGTTCATCACCGGCGGCCACCACAACATGCCCGTGGGCCCGGCCTATGCCGAGGGCCTGGCGGGCGACTATTTCAACGGCCGCAAGACCTCGATCTATGGCGGCTCCAACGAGATCCAGCGCAACATCATCGCCAAGATGGTGCTGGGGCTCTAAGACTTTTCGGCAATCAATCACGAGACGACGTCGTCCCGCGCAGGCGGGGCGGCGCCTGTGTGGGGAAACCAGATGGATTTCAGCTTCACCGAAGAACAGTCGATGCTGCGCGACACGGTCGCGAGCTATCTGGCCGACCATTACAGCTTCGACCAGCGCCGCGCGGCCCTGGCCAAGGAGCCCCACTGGCGTCCCGACGTCTGGAAGGCCTTCGCCGATGAGCTGGGCATCCTGGGCGCGGCCTTCACGGAAGAGCAGGGCGGCCTGGGCGGCGGCGCCACCGAGAACATGGTGGTGATGGAAGAGCTCGGTAAAGCCCTGGTGGTGGAGCCCTATCTCCCCACCGTGGTGATCGGCGGCGGCTTCCTGAAGCTGGGCAAGCCGGCGGCGGCGGACGAGCTGATCGGAAAGATCATCGCCGGCGAGGCGCTCATCGCCTTCGCCCATGCCGAGCCCCAGGGCCGCTACACCTGGAGCGACCTGAAGACCACGGCCAAGAAGGAGGGCGGCGCCTACGTGCTCAACGGGCACAAGGCCGTCGTGATTTCAGCGCCCTACGCCACGCACCTGATCGTCACCGCCCGCACCGGCGGCGGCCAGCGCGAGGCCCAGGGGGTGTCGGTGTTCATCGTGCCCAAGGACGCCAAGGGCGTCACCACGCGGGACTATCCCACCGTGGACGGCTTCCGCGCCTCGGAGGTTTATTTCGAGAACGTCTCGGTCCCGGCCGAGAACCTGGTGGGTCCCGAGGGCCAGGCCCTGCCGCTGGTGGAGCAGGTGATCGACGAGGCACTGGCCGCCACCTGCGCCGAGGCCTGCGGGGTGCTGCGCAGGCTGCACGAGGGCACGCTGGACTATACCAAGCAGCGCAAGCAGTTCGGCCAGCCGATCTCCTCCTTCCAGGTGCTGCAGCACCGGATGGTCGACATGTTCATCCAGGTCGAGCAGTCGGTCTCCATGACCTATATGGCCACCATCAAGCTCGGCGACACCGACCTGGAGCGGGCCAAGGCGGTCTCCGCCGCCAAGGTGCAGGTCGGCAAGGCCTGCCGCTTCGTGGGCCAGAACGCCATCCAGCTGCACGGCGGCATGGGCATGACCGACGAAATGGCCATCGGCCACTATTTCAAGCGCGCCACCATGATCGAGGGCGCCTTCGGCTCCACCGACCATTATCTCGGCCGCTACGAGACCCTGTCCCTGGGCGCCGCCGCCTAGGGACCCTGCCGGCCATGGGCAAGGACGCCCAGGTCCATGCGGCGTTCGCCGACGGCGCGGAGGATGGCCGGCTGCAATATGAGCCGCCGAAGCTGATCTTCCGCGGGCTGTCGCGGCGGGTGTTTACAGGCGAGGCTCTGGCCGGCTTGCGGGCCGAAGCCGGGGACCTGGTGCTGGCCGACGGTTCCCGTTTCGCCCTCGGCGAAAAAGCTGCCGCCAGCTGGGCCCAGGCGATCCTCCATCCCAAGGGCCGCCTGGACAAGCTGGGGGTAAAGCCCGGCCAGCGGGTGGCCGTGCTGGCCATCAAGGATGCTGCGTTCGAAGCCGAACTCGTTGTGCACGGCGCGGAGCTGTCGGCGGAGCTGATCGACATCGATCAGATCTTCGTCGGCGTCGAGACGGCCATCGACCTCGACGGCCTCGACCAGCTGGAGGCGACACTGGACCCCGGCGGCGCCCTCTGGGTCGTTTTCCGCAAGGGCGCGGCAGCGGCGTTCAAGGACGGCGAGGTGATCTCGGCCGCCCGTCGTCAGGGCCTCGTGGATAGCAAGGTGGTGTCCTTCTCCGAAACCCACACGGCGCTCCGGTTCACCCGGCGGCGCGTGGGTTGATCCGGCGCGGACGCATGGCGTTCTAGACGGCCGTCGTCTGGTCGGCCTCATGGGTCGAGGAGGTCGCGGCCGTGTGGATGAGGGTTATCCGGGTTCCAGGCGCGTTGTCGGTGACCCGCAATTCGGCGCCGAGCTGTTTCGCCAGGGCCTGGACAATACTTGTGCCGAGCCCGGCCTTGGCGGGGGTGAGGTCAGGCGGCATCCCGACCCCGTCGTCGCTGACCGACACGGTCCAGTCGGGGCCCTTGGACGTGTACCCGACGACGACATGACCCTTTCGACCGTCGGTGAAGGCGTGTTTCAGCGCATTGATCACCAGCTCGGTGACCACGAGTCCCAGAGCCACCGACACATCCGGCGTCGCCTCCCCCAGATCCGCCTCGACCACCAGCGACACGCGATCATGGTCGGCGATCATCGAAGCGCCGATGCTGCCGCACAGTTCGTTGAAATAACTCCGTAATTCCACTGCGGCGAGATTGGACGCCGACAACTGATGCTGAAGGGAGACCACGGACATCACCCGGCTATGAGCTTCCACCAGATGACTCCGCGACTCCGCAGGCACGCGCCGGGCGCTCTGCATCAGCACGCTGGCGATGATCTGCAGGCTGTTGGCGATGCGATGCTGAAGCTCGTCGAAGAGCAGGGCCTTATCGCGGACCAGGTCGTCCTTGAGGCGCTCGGCCTGACGCGCGTCGGTGACATCGGACGCGGCCAGTAGCAGCCGGACATTGGACGCATCACCGTGCTCGAGCTGGTGGGCGGTGAGCACCAGACGGCGCGGCTCGCGGTCGGAGCGTTTCAGGTCCATTTCGTAGTGCTCGATCTTCGCCGCCCCCGACAGGGTGGCCCTCAGGAGCGAACGCAGCTGAGGCACGTCCCATTCGCCACGCCCCAGGCTGAACAGCGGGGCGCCGACCACGGTGGCCGGGTCAATCTGGAAGGCATGGCAAAAGGAGGCGCTGACGGCCACGACCTTGAGGTCGCCATCCAGCAGCACAATCGGCGCATCAGAACTCTCCACCAGGGCCAGGGCCAAGCCGTTGGCGACAATAGGGAGAGCAGGAACTATGTCGTTGGCCATATAGGCGCCTTGTCGCCCCGACGGAGGCTCGCAAGGCGAAAGCCATTCCCGTCAGAGTTACCCGCCGGCCGACCCGCCGGATGCGGGCGCGGCAGGGAAGTCTCGCTACACTAGCAGAACCGCGCCGGGCTCAGTTGATCTATCTCATGTAACCGTGTGCAGTGCGGCATGGCCTGGCCGGCTGGGCCTCAGGCCAGCTTGGGCCGCCAGGCGATGACCCGCTCTGTACGCGCGCGAACCTCCGGGGAGGCCAGGCAGGTGGCGACGGCTTCGTAGCCCGCGGCGCCGGGCCAGGGCGCGACACAGGTCGGCGGGCTATGATTGGCCGGACAGAGCAGGATCGCCTCGTCAGGGCCTACGGCGGCGAGGTCCAGGATCGCGCAGGAACGGGTGAGCAGGAACAGCGGGCGGGCGCCGGGGCCGCGGCGCCGGAGGTGGGCGATCAATGCCAGCTGGGCGGCCTCGTCCAGGCCCTGTTCCAGCATGTCCACCACGAGGATCGCAGGGGCCTCGGATTCCAGGGCCGCCAGCAGGGCCAGCAGGGCGTCGGACCGGGTCGCGCCGTCCTCGACGAGCCAGGCCAGGGCCTGATCGACCCGCGCTGCGAGGGCCGGGTCGCTCGCCAACCTGGCCTTGGCCGCCCCGCCGCCATCCTCCAGCCGGTCGAGGCCCAGGAAGCCGGCGTCGGGCAGGGTCTCGGCGAGGCGTTGGGCCAGGCGGGTCTTGCCGCTGCCCAAGGGGCCGATGATGTAGGTGAGGGGCCGGATATCGCTGAGCTCAAAGCGTTCGCCACCCCAGGGCCAGGGGAGATCGAAGGCGACGCCGGGTTTGCCTGCGGGCGTGAACAGGCGTGCCAGGTCGGCGGCGGCCGGCGCGTGGCCGCGGGCCAGATCGGCCCGCAGGCCTGCGACCTTGCCCACCATCTCGGCCAGCTGGCGGGCCCGATCTTCCAGGCTGGCCTGGTGAGCGGCAAGGGCCGGCGCCAGGCCTTGCGGATCTCCGCCCAGGACCCGGGCGACCTGGGCCAGGCTGAGGCCCAGCGCGCGCAAATGGACGATCTCGGCGGCGCGGGCCATCTGGTCGGGGCCGTAGGCCCGCCAGCCGGCGGCGGTGCGAACAGGGGCTACCAGGCCGCGCTGTTCGTAGAGCCGCAGGGCCTTGACGGAAACGCCGAGCCGCCGGGCGGCTTCGGAGGGGCTGAGGAACTGTACGGAAAGGCTCACGACTCACCTCGCGGGTTGCTGACCGCCAGACTTATCGGAGCGACCCCAGGGGCCGGGTCAAGGCGATGTTCGTCGCGCCCCGCTCTGGACTCAGGACGCCGTCACAGGCGCCAGCGCGCGCCGCAGCCGGGCGCCGCGGCGCAGGGCCAGCGCAATGCCCGTGGCGATCAGGTAGGGCACGGGCAGGATCATCAGGCCCAGATGGTCGCCACCGGTGCGCTCCCGGGCGATCCCCCACAGCACCGGTCCGGCGAAGGCGCCCACCATGCTCACCGAACCTATGGCCGCCAGGGCCACGGCGGTGGCGGAGCGGGGCAGGGTGTCGGTGGGGATGGTGTAGATCACCGCCTGGACGGCGCTGGTGCAAGCGGCGGTGACCGCATAGGCGAGCATGACCACCACCGGCGAGGGGCCCGTGGCCAGGACGACGAAAGCCGTCGCCATGATCACCAGGGGCACGGCGAGGTGGAGGTGCCGTTCGGCTGCGCGGTCGGAACTCCAGCCATTGCCGATCATGGCCACCGCGCCAAGCACCCCGCCGGCGGCGGTGAGCAGCCCCACCTGAGTTGGGTCCAGGTGCGCGGCCTGGGCCAGGAAGCCCGGGGCGGAGAGCGTGAAGGCGTAGCTCGCCGCCAGGATGCAGAACTGGGCGATGCCGATCTGCAGGACCACCGGGATCCGCAAGGCCTTTAGCAGGCTGTGGTCCTCCGGGCCGCCGAGGCGGTCGGCGTCGGCGGCGTGGCGGTCGGCGATCCACGTCCGCTCGGTGGGGGTGAGCCATGGGGCGTCGGCCGGTCCATCCGGCAGCAGGAAGAGCACGCCGACGCCCAGCAAAACGGCGGGCAGGCCCTGGACCAGGAACAGCCACTGCCAGCCGGCAAGTCCGAGCCGGCCGCCCAGGCCCAGCAATGGGCCGGCGATCAGCCCCATGACCACAGACGCCAGCGGCAGGGCCACATAGAAGCGGCTGATGGCGCGACCTCGGTGGCTCGCGGGGAACCAGGTGGTCAGATAGTAGACGACGCCCGGAAAGAACCCCGCCTCCGCCGCGCCCAGCAGGAAGCGCAAGGCGTAGAACTGCACAGGGGTGCGGACAAACATCATGGCCACCGCCAGCACACCCCAGGTGAGCATGATGCGGGCGATCCAGCGCCGGGCGCCGAACCGCACCAGGGCCAGGTTCGACGGAACCTCGCACAGGGCGTAGCTGAGAAAGAACAGTCCGCCGCCCAGGCCATAGACCTCAGCGCCGAAATGCAGGTCGCGGTTCATCTGCAGAGCGGCGAAGCCGATATTGACCCGGTCGACATAGGCGACGCCGTAGCCCAGGGCGATGAGGGGCAGGAGCCGCCAGGACGCCTTGGCGAGCGCTGAGCGGCCTGTGGCGTCGTCGTCCAGGATCGCGTCCGTCATCCGGTGTTCCCTGCTCGGAGCAAAGATTGCACAGGGCCGGCGGCGGCTGTCGACCCTGCCTGAGTTGCGGGCCCGCACGTCGACCAGACCCCTATTGCGGTTGCCCCGGCCCGCCGAAGCGGGCTTAAGCCGTGGCATGTCGTTCCGGGACTTCGCCCTGCTGGCCTTTGTCTGCGTCGTCTGGGCGGCAAACAACATCGTGTCCAAGTTCGTGGTGGCCCATCTCGGCGTGCCGCCGATGTTCTATGCCTCGATGCGGTTCGCGGTGGTGGTGATCGCCGTGTTCCCCTGGCTGAGGAACCTGCCCCGGCCGCGCTGGAAGCTGCTGCTGGTGGGGCTGCTGATGGGGGGCGGCACCTTTTCCCTGGTGTTCATGGCCCTGAAGACCGCCAGCCCCTCGGCGGTGGCCATTGTCAGTCAGCTGGGGGTGCCCATGACCACCCTGCTGTCCTTCTACCTGCTGAAGGAGCGGTTGAGCGGGCGGCGGCTGAGCGGAATGGGCCTGACCCTGGCCGGCGCCCTCCTGGTGATGTGGGACCCGCACGGCTTCAGGGCCTCGGCCGGCCTGCTGTTCGTGGTGGCCGCCTCGGGGTTCAGCTCGCTTGGCGCCGTGCTGATGAAGCAGATGGACGGCGTGAAGCCCCTGCAGTTCCAGGCCGCCGTGGGGATCGCCTCTTTCGCGCCCACCATCGTGCTGTCGATCCTCACGGAACCCGGCCAGGTTTCCGCGGCGCTGGGGGCGGGGTGGCCGTTCGTGGCGGCGGTGCTGTTCTCCGGCCTGCTGGTCTCGGTCCTGGCCCACACCCTCTATTACGGCCTGATCCAGCGCTATGAAGCGACCCTGATCTCGCCCCTGACCCTGATGACCCCACTGGCCACCATCGCCATGGGGGTGGCCCTGACCCATGACAGGTTCGACCTGCGGATGGCCGCCGGCACAGCCATGGCCCTGGCCGGCGTGCTGGTGATCGCGCTTCGCCGCAACCAGTTCATCGCTCTGGCTCTCGCCATCCGGCGCCCGGCGAAATAAACCTTTGCCGCATGGACTTCATCGACGCGCCTTCGCCGAACTTCGACACCCGCAAGGGGCCGCCGGACACCCTTGTCCTGCACTATACGGGTATGCCCACCGGGGAGGCGGCGCTGGCGCGTCTGCGGGACGCCGACGCCAAGGTCAGCTCGCACTACCTGGTGGAGGAGGACGGGCGCGTGTTCCGCCTGGTGCCGGAGGAACGCCGGGCCTGGCATGCCGGCCTTTCGTTCTGGAAGGGCCGCGACGATCTCAACTCCGCCTCGGTGGGGATCGAGATCGTCAATCCGGGCCACGAGTTCGGCTACCGGGCCTTCCCTGACGCCCAGATCGCCGCGGTGATCGCGCTCGTCACTGACATCCGCAGCCGCTGGACCATCGAGGACGATCGCATCATCGGCCATTCCGACGTGGCTCCGGAGCGCAAGGACGATCCGGGGGAGTTGTTTCCCTGGAAGCGCCTGGCCGAGGCCGGCCACGGCTACTGGGTCGAGCCCGCCGCCGCGCCGGGGGATCCCCTGGCGGAGGGGGCGGAGGGGCCGGGGGTGTTCGCCCTGCAGGCCGGGCTGACCCGCCTGGGCTATGATAGCGCGCCCTCCGGCAAGTTCGACGCCCACACCACCGCCGTGGTCCGCGCCTTCCAGCGGCACTGGGTCCAGTCCCGGTTCGACGGTGTGGCGGATGGGGCTACGCGGGCGAGGTTGATCGCCCTTTTGAGGCTCGCCGCCTGATGCATCCGGCTACTGATTTCAAGACCCTGGACGAGGCGCGTCTGCTGGCCCACCTCGACCGGCATCCCCTGGTCACCCTGGCCGCCGCGCCGCATGGCCGGCCCTATGTGGCCCATGCCCCGGTGGTTCCGCGGCGTATCGACGGTCGCCTCGTGCTGGACTTCCACCTGTCCCGCGGTAACGCCCTCAGCGCCGATCTCGCCAAGGGCTTCCCGGCGGTGATGGTCAGCCTGGGACCGGACGCCTATGTGAGCCCCGACTGGTACGAGGCCGCTGACCAGGTGCCCACCTGGAACTATGTGTCGGTGGAGGCTGAGGGGGCCGTGACGGCCCTGGACGATGCGGGGCTGGTCCAGCTGCTGGATGACCTGTCCGCCCAGGAGGAAGCGCGCCTGGCGCCCAAGCCGCCCTGGACCCGGGGGAAGATGAGCCCGGGCAGGTTCGAGTCCATCATGCGGGGGATCATCGGGGCGCGGCTGACGGTCGAGCGGTTCGAAGGCACGTTCAAGCTGTCGCAGAACAAGCCGGAGGCCGACCGGGCCGGGGTGGTGGCGGCGCTGGGCGACCATCCCCTGGGCCGGCTGATGGCGGGCGAGGGCTAAGATGGCGGCCCTGGACCTGCGCCCCACCAGCCTGGCCGACGTCGCAGACCTGGTGGTTCTGCACCGCGCGGCGGCCGAGGCGCCGGGCGGCCTGGCGCGGCGGCCGGACGAGATCGATGCGGCCTATGTGGCGGCCTTCATCGCGAAGGCTTCGGGCTCCGGGGTGGCGATCGGCGCCTGGTCGGACGGACGCCTGGCCGGCGAGATCCATGCCAGCCGCATGGGGCCCCGGCAGTTCGAGCATGTGCTCACCGACCTCACCGTGGCGGTGGATCCGGCCTTCCAAGGTCAGGGGGTCGGGCGTCGATTGTTCGAGGCCCTGTTCGCGGCGGCGGCCGGGCTGACGCCCAAGATCGAGCGCATCGAGCTGATGGCCCGCGAGGGCAACGCCCACGCCGTGCGGCTGTATGAAAGCCTGGGCTTTCGTATCGAAGGCCGCATGCCGGGCCGGGTGCGCATGCCTGACGGGACGGCCGATACGGACCTGGCCATGGGGCTGTTCCTGCGGTGACCGGCCTGCCCGAACTGCGGCGACAGACGCTGGAGATCGGAGGGTTCCGGCTGCGGCCGCTGGAGGCGGGGGACGCCGCTGAGCTTCTGAGCCTGTTCGCGGACCCGGAGGTGGCGGAATTCATGGACATTGCGCCCCTCACCGGCATCGCCGAGGCGCAGGAGATCATCGCCTGGGCGATGGAGCTGGCGAAGCGGAACCAGGGGGTGCGCTGGGCCATCCGTCGGGACGCTCAGCTGATCGGCACGGTGGGGTTCAATTCCCTGGAGCTGGAGCGCGGACGCCGGGGCGAGGTGGCCTACGACCTTGCCCGCGCAGAGTGGGGCCACGGGGTGATGAGCGCGATCCTGCCCCATGTCATGGCGTTCGGGTATGAGCGCCTGGGTCTGCGCCGCCTGGAGGCCATGGTCACCGCCGGCAATCACCGGTCCTGCGCCCTGCTGGAGCGGCACGGCTTCGTGCGCGAGGGCCTTCTGCGGGACCACGGCTACTGGACCGGCCGGTTCTGGGACCAGATCGTCTATGGACGGCTCAGCGATTAGCGGTCACAGAAGCGGCGGAACCAGACGGCTGGGCGGTCGCGGGTCTCTTCGGAGGCTCGAGGAAAGTCCGGGCTCCACTTCGACATGGCGGTGGGTAACGCCCACCGGGGGTGACCCCAGGGATAGCGCCACAGAGAGCAGACCGCCTGGGCCTCGGCCCAGGTAAGGGTGAAAGGGTGCGGTAAGAGCGCACCGCGGACCTGGCGACAGGGACGGCATGGCAAGCCCCGCCAGGAGCAAGACCGAATAGGGACCTCGCGCCGGAGCAATCCGGCAGGGCCGTCGTAGGCCTGGGAGGTCCGGGTTGGTCGCGAGAACCGTCCAGCAATGGACGGTCCAGAGGAATGATCGCCCATGCCCGTTTCGACGGGCGGGACAGAACCCGGCTTACAGGCCGTCTGGTTTCCAATCGCGCGTCCCATCGTCGATCCGGGCGGAGGGGGCCGTCGTCAGCATCGGGCCCGGCACGGACTGCCAGCGCGCGACCATCTGCAGCCTCCGGACCGCATCAGGACTCTAAGCGTCCGCCGGTGGACAACCGGTCACCCACAACTTCCGCGGCGGGCCGCTCCTTTATTAACAGAGTTCTCTGTATGTTCTGTGAATTGTTTGGGCGCGACGCGCCGGGACAGGACGCGGATCCCTGCGACACCTTGGGATTCATGCTTAATAGTCATTAGGAGTCATTGCGTCCCAGTTTAGCCCATGTTAACCCAGATCAACGTCGGTTAACGGCGTCGGGGCTGTTCGCCGAGGGGCGTCGGGCGGCTCCCATCGGGGTTTGGGAGCGGCCCACCGGGGGCCGCGGCATGGGGCCGACGAGATGTTCGTCTCGACGTTCGAGAAGCAGCTGGACGCCAAACGCCGCTTCGTCGTGCCGCAGGAGTTCCGCGCCCTGATCTCTGGCCCCTTCGACGGAATCATCTGCTTTCCATCTATCGAAGCCGATTGCATCGAGGGTGGGGGAAAGTCCCTGTTTGACCGTTACCAAGGGGTGATCGAGGAACTGGACTTCGGGGATCCTCTGCGCTCAGCGCTTGAGACCTCGATCCTGGGCGGGATGGCCCGTATGAGCTTCGACACCGCCGGCCGGGTCACGGTGCCGGAACACCTGTGCGATATGTTCGGACTGACGGACGACGTGGTGCTGGTGGGACTGGGCGACCGGTTCCAGATCTGGGCGCGGGACGCCTTCCAGGCCCATCGGGCCCAGCAGCGTGAACTGGCCCGCGACGGACTTGCCCAGCTGAGGTCTGCGCAACGCAACGCCCGCACGGCCGGGGGTGGCGCATGAGCGGGCCCTCCCACGTTCCGGTGCTGATGGACGAGGTGGTGGACGCCCTGGCGCCCGGTCCCGACAAGCACATCATCGACGGCACCTTCGGGGCGGGCGGCTATGCCCGGGCCTTCCTGGCCACCGGCGCCCAGGTCACCGCCTTCGATCGCGACCCCACCGCCCGCCGGTTCGCAGAGGGCCTTGGCCCCCGGTTCCGGCTGATCGAGGGCCGGTTCTCCGAAATGGATGTGGAGCTGGGCGAAGCTTCGGTGGACGGCGTCGCCCTGGATCTCGGGGTATCGTCGATGCAGCTGGACGAGGCCGAGCGCGGCTTCTCCTTCATGCGCGACGGCCCCCTGGACATGCGGATGGGCGCCAACGGCCCGACAGCCGCCGATCTGGTGAACTCGGCCGAGCCCGCCGAGCTGGCGCGGATCTTCTGGGTCTATGGCGAGGAGCGGAAGTCGCGCCGGATCGCCGGAGCCATCGCACGGCGCCGGGACGAGGCGCCCTTCACCCGCACCCTGGAGCTGGCGGAATTCGTGGAGAAGGTTCTGGGCGGGCGCCGGGGCGCCAAGACCCATCCGGCCACCAAGACCTTCCAGGGCCTGCGCATCGCGGTGAATGAGGAACTGGCGGAACTGGAAGCCGGGCTCGCCGCCGCCGAGCGGTTGCTGAAAACCGACGGCCGGCTGGCGGTGGTCACCTTCCATTCGCTGGAGGACCGGATCGTGAAATCCTTCCTCACCCTGCGCGCCGGGCGCACGCCGGCGGGCTCGCGCCACGCCCCGCCGGTGCAGGCCCAGGCCGCGCCGAGTTTCGACCTGCTGTTCAACGGCGCCCACGCCCCGTCCCCGGCCGAACTGGCGGCCAATCCGCGGGCCCGTTCGGCCAAGCTACGCGCGGCGGTGCGCACCGCCGCGCCTGTCTGGAGGGAGGCAGCATGAGTCTGCTCAGTCGCCGGATCCGAGGCTTCCGCCTGGTGGACATGTTGGCGCTCGGACTGCTGATCGCCCTGGTGCTGGCGGTTTATCTGGCCAAGACCATCGCCGGGCGGGAACGTTCGCAAATCGCCTCGGTGGAACACCAGATCGCCGCTGAGCACGACCGCATCCGCCTGCTGGAGGCGGAGGTGTCGCACCTGGAGCAGCCGGCCCGGATCGAGCAGCTTTCGGCCTCCTATCTGAACATGGCCCCGCTGGACGCCCGTCACGAGACCACGCCGGAAGCCCTGGCGACGGTGGCGTTGCAGCCTTCCGCCGCCGTGAAGAAGGCGCCGGTCCTATGAGCCTGATTCACCAGAGTTTCCAGGATCCGGGCCGCTGGCTGAAGGATCGGCTGTGGGGCCTGGAGCGCGCTTTCGAGCGCGCCAAGGCGGCCGGCCGGGCCGAAGACGACACCCGCATCCGCATTTTCTTCATCCTCAGCCTGTTCAGCCTGGGCTTCCTGGCCCTGGCCATCGGCGCCACCCGCATGGCGGTGTTCCCGGACGCCGACCGCAATGGCGGGGTGGTGCAGGTTGGATCGGCGCGCGCCGACCTCACCGACCGCAACGGCGCCCTGCTGGCCGCCGACCTGCTGCACTATGGGCTCTATGTGGATCCCCGGGAGATCTGGGACACAAAAGAGACCCGCCGCGCTCTCGCCGCCGCTCTCCCGGAGCTGCCCGCGGCCAAGATCGACAAGGCGCTGAAGGCCGGCCGGCGCACCTTCCTGATTGGCGCCCTGACCCCGGAAGCCCGCGGCAAGATCCATGACCTGGGCCTGCCGGGCGTGAGCTTCGAGCCCGAGGAGCGACGCATCTATCCCCTGGGGGACACCGCGTCCCACCTGATCGGCTTCTCCGACACCGGCGGCCAGGGGCTGGCGGGGGTTGAGCGCGGCCTCAACGACATGATCCGCACCGGCGCGGCCAATCACCAGTCCGTGCCGTTGTCCATCGACCTGCGGGTCCAGGCGGCCCTCGAGGACGAGGTGGCCAAATCAGCGCGCGAGTTCCAGGTGAAGGGCGCCGTGGGTCTTGTGACCAATGTCCATACCGGCGAGATCCTGGCCATTGCCAGCTACCCCAACTTCGACCCGAACCAGGCCGGCAAGAGCCCGCCCGACGCCCTGCTGAACCGCGCGGCCGCCTCGGTGTTCGAGATGGGGTCGACCTTCAAGACCTTCACCATCGCCATGGCCCTGGATTCCGGCAAGGTCACCATGGCCTCGACCTTCGACACCAGCGCCACCATGCAGCTGGGCTCTCGGGCGATCCACGATCACGAGAAGGTCAATTACAACATGACCGTCCCGGAGATTTACCTGAAGTCGTCCAATATCGGGGCCAGCCGCATCGCCCTCCAGGCCGGCGGCGACAACATGACCCGCTATTTCGACGCCTTCGGCCTGTTCAAGGCCGCGCCGGTGCAGCTGCCGGAAAGCGCCAAGCCGATCATGCCGCGCCGGTGGAACGACGACACCATCACCTCGGCCTCCTTCGGCCACGCCATCTCGGTCTCTCCCCTGGCCCTGGCCGCCGGCTATGGCGCGATCATGAATGGCGGGACCTATGTGCCCCTGACCATTCGCCCGCTGCCGGAGGGCGTTCGGCCCCAGGGGCGTCGCGTGGTGTCCGAGGCCACGTCGCGGGCCATGCTCGACCTCATGCGCATGAACGTGCTGCACGGCACCGGCCACAAGGCCGACGCACTCGGCCTGCGGGTCGGCGGCAAGACCGGCTCTGCCGAAAAAGCCATGGGCGGGCACTATGTGCGCGACAAGCTGGTCTCCTCCTTCGCCGCCGTGTTCCCAGCCGACGGACCCCTGGAGGCGGACCGCTATTTCGTGCTGATCATGATGGACGAGCCGGTGGGCAATAAGGAAACGTTTGGCTTCCGCACCGGCGGGTTCACCGCCGCCCCGGAGGTCGGGCGGGTGATCGACCGCATCGGCCCGTTCCTGCACGTGCAGCGTCGGGTGGATCCGATCGTGGTCGCCTCGGACAAGTCAGCGGACGCCGCGGCCGCGGCGGAACGCTGATGACCGCCCGGCTCTCCGAGCTTGTCCGGCGGGACCTGGCGACAGACCCCCTGATCCAGGGGGTGACCGCCGACAGCCGCAAGGTGCGCGAGGGCTTTCTGTTCGCGGCCCTGCCGGGCTCCAAGATCGACGGTCGCAACTTCGCCGCCGGGGCCGTGGCCTCGGGCGCCGCCGCCGTGCTGGCCGCCGAGCCCATGCCCGATCTTCCGGTGCCCGTGGTGGCGAGCGCCGACCCGCGCCGGGCCTATGCGCTCGCCGCCGCGCACTTCTGGGGCGCCCAGCCGCCGGTGGTGGTGGCGGTGACCGGCACCAACGGCAAGACCTCAGTGGCGGCCTTCTGCCGGCAGATCTTCAACGCCTGCGGCCATCGCGCCGCCAGCATGGGCACGCTTGGGGTCTACGCCACCGGGCCGGACGGATTCGAGGTCCAGCTGACCCCGCCTGGCCTGACCACGCCCGACGCCGCCGACGTGGCCGAGCTGGCCGCAAGGCTGGCGGAGCTGGGGGTGACCCACCTGGCGCTGGAGGCCTCCTCCCACGGGATGGACCAACGACGCCTGGACGGGCTGTCCATCGCCGCGGCCGGCTTCCTGAACCTCACCCAGGACCACCTGGACTACCACGGGACCATGGGCGCCTATCGGGCGGCCAAGCTGCGCCTGTTCGACACCCTGCTGCCCCGAGGCGGCACGGCGGTGCTGAACGCGGATTCCGACGCCTATGGCGCTTTCGCCGCCGCGGCGGTGAGCGCCGGCCAGGGAGTGATCTCGGTGGGCGAGGCGGGGCAGGGTCTGCGCCTTGTGAGCCGCGAACCGACCCCGGAGGGCCAGAGGCTGATCGTGGCCCACGGACACGAGGTGTTCGACGTGCGGCTGCCTCTGGCGGGCGCCTTCCAGGCCTCCAACGCCCTGGTGGCGGCGGGACTTTGTATCGCCGCCGGCGAGACCGCCGCCGACGTCGTGGCGGCCCTGGCGACGATCCAAGGCGCGCCGGGACGGCTTCAGCGGGTGGGGACCGGCCGCCGGGGCGGCGAGGCCTATGTCGACTACGCCCATACGCCGGACGGGCTGGCGACGGTGCTGACCGCGCTGCGTCCCCATGTCAGCGGCCGGCTTATCGTGGTGTTTGGGGCCGGCGGCGATCGCGATCGCGCCAAGCGGCCCCTGATGGGCCGGGCGGCGGCCGAGCTGGCTGACATCGCCATCGTCACCGATGACAATCCCCGCAGCGAGGACCCGGCGGTGATCCGCGCCGAGGTGATGACCGGCGCGGCGGGCCTCCTGGAGGTGGGCGACCGGCGCGCGGCGATCCGCGCGGGCGTCGACCAGTTGCGGGACGGCGACGTGCTGGTGATCGCCGGCAAGGGGCACGAGCAGGGCATGACCATCGCCGGCGTCGTGCACCCGTTCGACGATGTGGCCGAGACCGCCCAGGCCCTGGCCGGGGAGGCCGTCCATGGCTGAGCCCCTGTGGACCGCCGATGAGATCGCCTCCGCCGTCGAGGGACGGGTGGCGGGGGGCTTCGTGGCGACGGGGGTCTCCATCGACACCCGCACCGTGGAGACCGGCGACCTGTTTGTCGCCCTGGCCGGAGCGCGGGACGGACACGAATTCGTAGGCCAGGCCCTGGCCAAGGGCGCGGCCGGGGTGCTGGCCTCCCAGGCCGTTGTCGGGTCGGCCGTGATGGTGGCTGACACCTTCGCGGCCCTGGAGCAGCTGGGTGTGGCGGCAAGGCTGCGGGCGCCTCAGGCGCGGCGCGGCGCGGTGACCGGTTCGGTTGGCAAGACCAGCGTCACCCAGGCGGTGCGCGCCGGGCTGATGCGGGCCGGCAAGGCGCATTCCTCGGTCAAGAGCTACAACAACCATATCGGCGTGCCCCTGACCCTGGCGCGCATGCCCCGGGACACCGAACGCGCGGTGTTCGAGATCGGCATGAACCATGCCGACGAAATCACCCCGCTGGTGAAGATGGTCCGCCCGCACGTGGTGGCGATCACCACGGTGGGGCCAGTGCACACCGAGAACTTTCCGGACGGCGAGGCCGGAGTGGCCCGGGCCAAGGCCGAGATCTTCGCCGGACTGGAACCGGGCGGCGTGGCGATCCTCAACGCCGACGACCGCTGGTTCGACTATCTGAGCGGAGAGGCCCGCAGCGCGGGCGCCGAAATCAGGTCCTTCGGGCGGGGCGAAGGCTGCGACGCCCGGCTGGTGGACTTCCAGCCCCTGGCCGGCCACGCAGTCGTGCGGGCGAACCTGCACGGCGCCGACCTGGAATTCCCGATCCTGCAGACCGGGTTCCACTGGGGGCCCAACAGCCTGGCGGTGCTGCTGATGCTGGAGGCGCTGGGGGTGACCCTGGTGGACAGCCTGGCGGCGCTGGGTGGCTTCGAGCCCCTGGAGGGCCGCGGCGCGGAAGTGCAGGTCGCCCTGAAGGGCGGCGCCTTCACGCTGGTGGACGAGAGCTACAACGCCAATCCGGTCTCCATGGCCGCGGCCATCGCCTCCCTGGGCGCGCGCAAAATCACGGGGCGGCGGATTGTCGCGCTCACTGACATGCTGGAACTGGGCCCGGAAGCCCCTGCCTATCACGCCGGCCTGGCCGAACCGCTGGCGGCCGCGTCCATCGACCGGGTGTACTGCGCCGGGCCGCTGATGAAATCCCTGTGGGACGCTCTTCCCGCGACTCGAAGGGGCGGGTACGCCGAGGACGCGGCCGAGCTGGGGCCGCAGGTGGCACGGGCCGTAGAGCCCGGCGATCTGGTGATGGTCAAAGGGTCGAACGGCTCGAGGGCGAGTGCGGTGACTGCCGCGCTCAAGGCCGTCGATGTGCGCGCGGCGGGGGTGGTCTGATGCTCTATTGGTTATACGAGCAGGCGGCGGCCCATGGGCACGTCTCGGTGCTCAACCTACTGAAATACATCACGTTCCGTACGGGTATGTCACTGTTCACGGCCCAGGTCGTGGTGGTGGCCATGGGCTCGCGTTTCATCCGCTGGATGCAGGCCAAGCAGGGCAAGGGCCAGCCGATCCGGGCCGAGGGCATCGCCCGCCACGTCGTCGAGAAGGCCGGCACCCCCACCATGGGCGGGGTGATGATCCTGGCTGGTCTTCTGGTAGGCACCCTGCTGTGGGCGGACCTGTCCAATGTCTATATCTGGGCCGTTCTGATCGTCACCACCGGCTATGGGATCCTCGGGTTCCTGGACGACTACGCCAAGGTCACCAAGCAGACCACGGAAGGGGTTTCGGGGCGGCTGCGCCTGACCCTGGAATTCGCCATCGCCGCCCTGGCGATCAGCCTGATCGTGCTCTATGGCGGCCACCCGCCGGATGCGCCCCACCTCACCACCTCCATCGCCTTCCCGGTGTTCAAGAAGGTGCTGCTGGACCTGGGCTGGTTCTACCTGGCCTTCGGCGCCTTTGTGATCGTGGGCGGCGGCAACGGGGTGAACTTCACTGACGGCCTCGACGGCCTGGCCATCGTGCCGGTGATGATCGCCGCCGCGGCCTTCGGCCTGATCGCCTATCTCGTCGGCAATTTCGTGTTCGCCAACTACCTGCAACTTCACTTCGTCCCCGGGGTCGGCGAGACGGCGGTCTATTGCGGCGCGATGATCGGGGCCGGCCTGGGCTTCCTCTGGTACAACGCCCCACCGGCGCGGATTTTCATGGGGGACACCGGCTCGCTCGCCCTGGGCGGCGGCATCGGGGCGGTGGCCGTCGCCACCAAGCACGAGATTGTGCTGGGGCTGGTGGGCGGCCTGTTTGTCGTCGAGACCCTATCGGTGATGATCCAGGTGGCGTACTTCCGGATGACCGGAAAGCGGGTGTTCCTGATGGCCCCGATCCACCATCATTTCGAGAAGCTGGGCTGGTCGGAGTCCACCGTGGTGATCCGGTTCTGGATCGTCTCGATGATGCTGGCCATTCTCGGCCTCGCTACCTTGAAGCTGCGGTAGGGGAGGGCAGGACAGCGCCATGATCCCGGTCCGCGGCTTTGAAGGCAGGACGGTCGCCGTTTTCGGCCTGGCCCGTACAGGCCTGGCGACGGCGCGCGCCCTGATCGCCGGCGGCGCCCATGTGGCCCTGTGGGACGAGCGGCCTGAGGGCCGCGCCGCGGCGGAAGCCGCCGGCCTGCCGCTGACCGACCTCACCACCGCCGACTGGTCGCAGTTCGCCGCCCTGATGCTGTCGCCGGGGGTGCCCCTGACCCATCCGGAACCCCACTGGACTGTGGTCCACGCCAAGGCTGCCGGGGTGGAAATCCTGGGGGACATCGAGCTGTTCGCCCGCACCGTGAACGCCGCCACGGAGCACAAGCGCCCGAAGATCGTCGCCATCACCGGCACCAACGGCAAGTCCACCACCACCGCCCTCATCGCCCACATCTGCGCCGAGGCAGGGCGTGACACGCGAATGGGTGGAAACATCGGGGTCGGAGTCCTGGACCTCGAGGACATGCACGGCGGCGCGGTCTATGTGCTGGAGCTGTCCTCCTACCAGTTGGATCTCACCTCCAGTCTGAAGCCCGACGTGGCGGTGCTGCTGAACGTCTCGCCCGACCATCTGGAGCGGCATGGCGGAATGGAAGGCTATGTTGCCGCCAAGCGCCGCGTCCTGTTGAACCAGGGCAAAGGTGATGTCGCCGTGATCGGGGTCGACGATCCCTGGGGGCAGCGGATCTGCACCGAGATCACCGCCGCCAACCGTCGGACCATCGTGCCGATCTCGGCCTCCAAGGCCATGGGCCGGGGCGTCTACGCCCTGCAGGGCCTGCTCTATGACGCCACTGGCGAGCGCGCTACCGAGGTGGCCGACCTGCTGCGGGCGCGGTCGCTCCCGGGACGCCACAACTGGCAGAACGCGGCGGC
>Ga0265327_10001673_pt1 | contig 26622 bp, 18 predicted proteins | sample 41621metaG_FD_202089 | JGI IMG/M metagenome (GOLD analysis project Ga0265327, IMG submission 202089) | Rhizosphere microbial communities from Carex aquatilis grown in University of Washington, Seatle, WA, United States - 4-16-21 metaG | ecosystem: Host-associated > Plants > Roots > Rhizosphere...
GAAAGATTGTGTGTAATAATATCAGCGGTGCCGGTCATTTCTTCGTGGGTGGGTAAGTAGCGACCGTAATTTGTTTTCAGCGTATCGCTCATGGCAACTTCTACAAAATACGAATTGTCGGTTGGCACAAGCGAAATATTTTTGATGCTGCCCGAAATGGTGCCGTATTCCATATACGGAAAATTGTCGAGTTTGATATTTACTTTTTGACCAACCGCCACTTTGCCCGAACTTGCCAAAGGCAACTGTATTTTGCCTGCAATTTTCGATTTTTGTACGGACACTATCGTAAACACCATGTCATTGGCTTGAACATTTTGGTTTACAGACCATATTTTCGAAAACGAAACAATACCATTGATAGAAGTTTTTAAGACAAATTGTTGTTCCCATGAATCAATGCGACTGAGCAAATTATTGAGCGATTCATTCATATTCAACAAATAGGTGTTTTGTCGCTCGGTAAACTGCGACTGCAAATCGAGAATATTTTGATTGAGCACCGACAATTGAATAGCGCTTGATGTTTTGGCGTTATGTGCATTTTCGACGGTTAGTTTCGATTGCAAATACGTTTTTTTCGATTTCTCGAAATCCGATTCGGCATTTACTTTTTGTATATATAATGTAGAATCGCGCTGAAATTGCTTTTGGCTCAACCGGTAATCATCGGTTTGAATGGTAATCTGACGACTCAAATTATTGTCATAAATTTTTTGACTTTCCAATTGCGATTGAAGTTCTGTAATTTTTTTATGCTGGTAATCGCTTTGCAAAAATAGCGTATAATCATTACAATATTTGGCAAAGGTTTCGAATGTGGGTTGTAAATCGCCCAGCAACAATTTTTGTTTGCTGTACCATTGCAAATAAGTTGGAGCGAAACTGTGTTTGTTTTTAAGCGAATCTAATTTTTGTTTAAGCAGTAGCACATGGTTTAAGTCGGCAGTGTTTTCGATGACTGCAAGTAATTCGCCTGCTTTTACAATTTGTTTGTCTTGAATAAAAATAGTTTTAATTTTTCCGGACGACTTTGCAACAACAACCAGCGGCGGATTTTGCGCGGTAATGGTTATCTTTGCCGAAATAACTTCGGGATATTTTACGTAAAAACTTAACAACAATAACAAACCGATAATTGCAAATATAATCGTTATACCATAACGAATCAACCGGCTTGGTATGTGGCTGATAACGTCTTGTACTTCTTCGCTGAGTAGTTCTATGTTTTTAGCTTCCATAAATTATAGAAAAATAATATTTTTTAACTTCGTGTGCCTTTGTGAAAACCCTTTGCGCGACTTAGTGGTAAAAATTAATTAACCACGAAGGAGTACGAAGGGTTTTCACAAAGGCACACGAAGTGCAACTATATTCGTAATTAATTACCAAGTTCCAACTGGTTTTTAACCAATTCGTAATACGCACCGCGCTGGTCTGTTAACGTGGCGTGTGTACCAATTTCGACGATTTTACCTTTTTCGAGTACCACAATCTGGTCGGCATTCTTGACTGTACTCAACCGGTGCGCAACAACTACAACCGTTTTGCCTTTAAAAAAAGTATCTAAATTTTGCATAATTACTTTTTCGTTGTTGGCGTCGAGTGCGTTGGTGGCTTCGTCGAAAAAAATATATTCGGGATTCTTATACACCGCGCGGGCAATCAAAATGCGCTGTTTTTGTCCCTGACTTAAACCATGTCCTTCTTGTCCGATTTTTGTATTAAAATTCAAAGGCAACGATTCAACAAAATCGTGAATATTAGCGACGCGCACGGCATGTAATAATCTTTCTTTGTCAATGGTTTCGCCGGTCAACGCAATGTTGTTGGCAATGCTGTCCGAAAAAATATAACCGTCCTGCATCACCACGCCGCATTTGCTGCGCCAAAGATGTACATTAATATTATTCAGACTTGTTTCGCCAATTTTGATGCTGCCGCCAATGGGCTCGTAAAAACCAAGCAACAATTTGATTAATGTTGTTTTGCCGCTGCCACTTGTGCCAACAATTGCCGTTATTTTGTGTTCGGGAATTTGCAGGTTGACGTCCACCAAAACAGGCTCAGCCATCGCACCACTGTAATGAAACAACAGTTTGTTTAACGAAATATCTCGTTGCGAAGGTAAATAATTCAGACGGTTTGCGTCTTGTTGCGTTTCGTCGGTAAACGAATGAATTTCGTTCATTCGTTCCAGACTTATTTTGGCGTCCTGTGCAGATTGAAAAAACGTAAGCAGTTGTTCTATCGGACTGTTTAACTGACCAATGATATATTGCACCGACATCATCATACCGAGCGTCATAGAGCCGTCAATAACTGCTTTTGCGGCAAGAAAAGAAATGACGATGTTTTTGGTTTCGTTGATAAAAACAGAACCTGCCTGTTGGTATTGGCTCAACGCCAGACTGCGGACGCTTATTTTGAATAACTTTGCTTGTATGCGTTCCCATTCCCAACGTTTGTTGCGCTCGCAATTGTTGAGTTTTATTTCCTGCATTCCGGTAATAAGTTGATACAACTTGCTTTGATTGTCTGCCAACTGTGCAAAACGTTTAAAATCCAAATCGCGGCGGTATTTCATAAAAAACCAAATCCACAACGTATATAAAACGCTGCCGGTGAGAAAAATAAAAAATACCGGAATACTGTAAATGACCAGTACCACGCCAAAAATAACCAGATTGACAAACGAAAACAGAATATTGAGCGACGATGATGTTAAAAAGTTTTGTATGCGGCTTTGGTCGCCAATGCGCTGCATCAGGTCGCCAATGAGTTTGGTATCGAAAAAGCCAAGCGGCAGTTTCATAAGTTTAATCAGAAAGTCGGAAATGAGTGCAATATTGATGCGCGTGCTGATGTGCAGCAATATCCAGTTGCGCAAAAACTCGACTGACATACGGCTGGCAAACAACACCAATTGCGCAACCAGCACCAGATAAATAAATGTAAGGTTTTGGTTGGCAATACCAAAGTCAACAATTGCTTGTGTTAAAAACGGAAATATCAATTGCAGCAAACTACCGGTAAGCAAACCCAATATAAGTTGTACAAAGAATTTTTTGTGCGGCCTAAGGTATTGCCACAAAAATTTGAGTTGGGTGCGGTCTTGCTTTTCGTCTTCGGCCTCGTAAAACGCTGTGGTAGGTTCCAGCAGCAAACAAACACCTTGCTCTTCGCCGTCTTGTTTGTTGCTTAACCAACCGGATAGAAATTCTTCTTTGGAATATTCAACTAAACCCATACCAGGGTCTGCAACTTTTATTTTGACTAAACCCGACGGGTTTTTAAAAACCCGTCGGGTTTGGATACCATAAACAACCACAAAATGCGCTTGTTTCCAATGCACAATGCAAGGTAACGGCGCTTCGGTTGCCAATTTATCAAAATCAACCTTTACACCTAATGTTCTAAAACCTATTTGCTCTGCTGCTTCGCTAATGCCTTGCATAGACACTCCCTCGCGCGAAATACCGCTTTTATTGCGCAGGCTTTGCAACGTATATGTTTTACCATAGTACTTTGCCACCATGCGCAGGCATGTTGGGCCACAGTCCATGGCGTCGAGTTGGGGGTAGAAGGGGAAGGGCATTGATTCGGAATTACAAAATGAAAATAGAATATTAATTGCATTTTAATAATTCAATGGTACTCTTTTTCAAAGTATCTAAAACATTATAAAATATTGCAAAAGCAACTAATATTACTGCAAATAAAACCGTGAACAAATAAATTGATAATGTAATTTGAACATGATATGCATAATTGCACAACCATTCTTGGATATAGTAGTAAGCAAAATTAAATGCTAATATTAATGAAATAAACATACTCACAAAATACGGTTTCGATAATATAAAAATATTGTGAAACCAAGTTGCACCATGTATTTTTCGAATTGTAATTTCTTTGAGTTTCTTTTTTGTTGTAAAAGCAGATAAACCAAACAAAGCAGCTCCAGTAATAAGTACTAAAATAATAATAATAATAATAAGAATATTATAAATATTTTGTTCTTCAGCATATAATTCTTTCACTTGCTCTTTTAATTCAATTAATTCGTATGAATCCGCATTCGATTTGAATTTTGATATGATATCATTAATTGATTTTTTTAGCGTCAAATAATCGATTTTAGAAGTCCTTATTAATATCCGACGAAAGTATTTGGATGCAGTTGAAATATCAATAATTAAAGGAGGAATTTTGTCATGAATGGAGTGTACGTGAAAGTTAGAAACTACACCAATTATAAAATAGCTTCCTATTTTTTTCCCTATAGGTTCTGATAGATGTAATTCATCAATCACACTTTTATTGATGAAAACACAATTTTTGGCAGAGTCAGAAAATTTATTAGATGAAAAATCATCACCATCTAATATTTTAAGTTCAAGCGTTTTTATAAAATTATTATCACCAGACAGATTTTCTACATCAATTTTTTTTTGAGGGTCAAGAAAATCAGAATAAGCACAATTAGTGGAATTGTTAGTTGGGGGAACTTCAGTACATTTTGATAGATTTATAATAAATGGAAAAGTAGTCAAATTTTCTGCAATCGCATTAATTTTTGTTCGAAGGGCAAAATCGTTTAGATTTAAAATATATAGATTTTCACTATTAAAGCCTAAATCCTTTTGATAGGAATAATCCAATTGTTTTTTCATGACAATTGAACAAAACATGACAAAAATGAAAGTCGTAAGTTGTAGTATAACGCTTACATTTTGGAGAGTTATACCTTTGATTTTAAAAAATCGGTATTCTCCATGAAAAAATTCAATTGAAGTCAACCGGTTCGAAAAATAAAACAAATAGGCAGATGAAAGTAAACTAAAAAAAAGTATGATTACAAAGAAAATCAAAAATGCAGGTAAATCTACTAACCAATCAATATTTTGTAATTCAAGTAATTTTTTTATTGGTTCATAAAATAGTAATAGCATTGTAATAGACAGTAATATAGCAACTATTGAATATAATAGCGATTCAATTATTAATTGCTGACCTACATCGTGAGCCGTTGCACCCAACACTTTTTTTATCGCCATTTCTTTATTCCGTTTTACAAAAAGTGAAACACGCAACATGATATAATTTAAGAGTGAAATTATTGTAAGAATCCATCCAACTTGTATTAATTGGTTTATTAACTTTAAATTGCCCGTTTTCAATCGATTATTCTTTATATTTTCTGAATGTAAATACATATCAGCTAAGGGTTGAAATAAAATAGGGTTGAAATTGTCTTTCGGAACATGTTTTTGAATATTCGTATTTATTTTACTTTCAATATTTTTGTAATCAACACTATTAATATGAATAAATAATTGGTAAACAGGCATTTTATATAAATCATTTTCGAGATTTTCAAAACCAGAATTTTCACTTGAAACATCAATGTTGAATATAATATCTGCTTTACTCAACGAAATACGATCGGAAAATTTTTTATAAATACCTTTAATATTAAATATTCTTTTTTTTTCTTCTATTTTAATATCGATTTGCATTCCAACATTCAAATTTTTTTTCTTTGCAAAATCTTCCGAAACATATATTTCATTAACTGAGATAAAATCATTAATAGTAAAATTTCCTGTTAATAACTGGATATCAAAAAAATCGAAGAAGGAATTATTTACACATAAACCTTTGTATGCCGTTTCATTACCATTTGTTTCAAGTATTTTAGAATTACGAATCCCTCTGAAAACTACTATCTTCTCGGCTTCTGGAATTTCTGTTTTAATCAAATTCACTAATCCTAAGGTTCCAAAAGCGCTAATAAAATTTGAATTTGTGCATATTCTGTATTTATGTTCCGAATCTACAATTTTAGCATCAACACTTCGTTCTTGTTGCCAGTACACAAGTATTATAAAATCAATAACAAATGTTATTGCTAATGCAACAATAATTATTGAACTATAAAGAATATTTGATTTGATATTTCTGTAACTTAATAATAATATGTGTTTTATCATATTTAAAATTTTGAAATTTACGGTCTAAAGAATCACATATTTTAGTTTGTTCCATGACATAAATTCATTTTATCAAGAACTAATTCTAAATTTGAAACAGGTGGGCATAACGTATTTAATACACAATTGCAACATGGCTCAACTTTTGATCTCGTAAGAAACCAAGAGCTATTTTCATGAACTGCATTTGCTAAACTCTCTTTCAATGTTTCCTTGGTCAAATTTCCAATTGGCATGCGGTTGAGATTTTCGTAGACATCACAATTAGATGTTATAAAAATTTTCCCGAAAAAATTTGAATCCAATACCAAATTTCTTTTAATATCATTTAAATTTAATTCATTTTCATAAAAATCGTTTTCATCGGTAAAAATATATTCTTGCAAAAATTTCATGTTGTTTTGATAGATTGGTTTTAAAGAATAATTTAATTGATGATAATGATTCAGCAACTCATCTATTTTTTGTAAATCATTCATATCTTTAATAATAAATTCAAATTTTATCGCATTATTTTTTAATTTCTCCATTATAATTTCAAAATTATGTAAATCATAAAATTGTATTATAATTATTGTATTTTTATAATTCATTGAATTTAAAATTTCAATGTATTCAATGCATTGAATCGCATTAAAATAGATTATCTTTTTTGCATTTAACTTTTCTAATAGAGAAACATAATTTTGTAATAAATTGAATTTCGTTAAATTTCCTCCAAGAATATTAATATAGGAAAATTGTCTAAACCCATTAAGTTGCTGTAATAATTTTAAAAATATATTGTAGTCAAAAATATTACTTTCATTTTTGGTACAAGTATTAATTTGCCTATAAGCAGTACCACAATGTTGACAGTTAAACTCACAATTACCATTAAGAAATAAAGTTACCTCATAGACCTGATCTGTAATTTTTTCATAGATAAAATCCTGTTCATCATATTTTTCTTTAATTACAATATGTGGTGAAAAAACAAATGGTTTAATGCCTGGTACATGCTTTACAAAATCGCCAAAATAGTTATCTAACATCGTTTTAATAAAATGAGTTAATTCAGTTTTATTAATTGTGTCATCATTTACTTCATAAACATAATTATTTAATTTCAAATCTTTTATAAAATTAATAACATCAGGATTGTCGAAAATGAAATATTTATGGCTTAAAGTATTGTATAATATAGCTTTGTGTTTAACATAATTTATATAAACATAAGGCTCTATATAGAAGTATTTTAGGTTTTTCATGCTTATTTAACAATTACATTAGTCATTAAAATATTATATAATTCCGGTTGTTTTTCTAATATTTCTATATTTTCTTTCAGATAGTTTGCATATTGTTGTTTATTTTGAAAATATTTACAACTCAATTTTTTAAAATCCTTATCTGTTACAAGTTCGTATAAACAACAACTACACGAAAATATTTTATAACAGCATTTACAAACTGGTGATAAAGTCGAAAAAACTTTGTTATAAAAATCTACAACATTTTCAACATTTATTTCAATTTTATTATCGTCTAAAGCACCATAACAAAACTTTTGGCCAATTCTTTCACATATAAATATTTTTCCTTCTACTGTAAAAAATAATCTTCTTTCGAACGGTGAACAAGTACCAGTCGGCAAAATATTATCCATTTTGTTTGTGAGAAATTGAAAAAAATTGGTAAAATAATTACCGCTCATATATTCTACAAAGTTATTTAATTCATTAATAATTGGTGAATCAATAAACAATTCATTTGTTAATTCTTGACTATCCGGTGAATTGATAAAACTTTGATAAACATTGTTATACATTTGTTTAAATTCATCTTTGTATTCATTAGCTATATCTATGGTATTTAATCCGGCAAATGATACTTTATTCGTCTTAAAATTATTTTTAATGAACCAATAAGCATCACTGACTGAATTTCGATTATGGATTACACTATTAAATCTTATGTTCGTATTAAAATAATCGGGATAATTAGTATAAACATAGTTTAAATTCTTAATATTATCTGCAAAGGAATTTTTATTGTTTTTATTTATTCTATAACTATTATTGTGCTCATTACCATCAAGGCTAATTAATACTACAAAATTATTTTCAATCAAAAATTCGATATGTTTTGCTAATAATAAGCCATTAGTGGTCATAGAAAATTTTACTTTGTCAAAAATGGCAATAGCATAGTTAACAGTTTTCTTTATTAAATTGACATTTAATAAAGGTTCTCCGCCATAAAAACCAATATGTAATTCAGGTAGAATGCTCGTATTTAAAACATCATTTCGTTTATTTTTTAAAAAATCTAATAACACTTTGACATTTTCAAAAGTTTGGTATTTTTTATCACGTGTTGGGCTGTTATTTGCATAATATTTACCATAACCGCAGTATTCACAACGAAGATTACAATCTTCAGTGGTCTCAATTATTAATAATTCATTATTTGCTATATTTTGTATAATTTGTTCATTATTTAACTTTGTATCAAATAGCTCATCTGTATTGTAAGTATCAAAAAAACCATATTTTTCAAGAAATAAATATTTATTACTATAGTAATCAATTTCCTGTTTCGTAAACACAGTTGTGTATGTTGGATTCTGCAGCAATGAATTTAAGGCTTGCTCTTTTGTTATATCAAATTTATTTATAGTATTATAAATTATTTTGATAAGAGGATGTACTAAAATAACATGATTTAGTTCCGGATTAGTATGATAGAGATAGTTATAGTTAGCTGTTTCTATTAATATTGGTTCCATTACATTTTTATTGATTAAATTCAAAAGGCACAACAACAACCCCTCTATTGTGCCTTATTTCATTCATTTATGTACTCAATTGCAACCTGTATCCGAACATGCAGCTCCTTTTCCTATTGAGGCAGCTGCGGCATCATCTTTACCGCAAGCACAACTACATGTACAACCAACTTGAAGAATTCCGCCCTTTATTTTTTTTAAATTTTCTTTGCTTAGCTTTTGTAATTTAAGCTCTTTTATTCTTTTCATGACTATATTATTTATTAGTAATAAAATTAATTTTAAAAATATTTTTTATTTTTGAGTACTTGCGCAATCACTAGCGCCGGTAGCTGCGCTCGATACAACAGTATCATCTGCGCATCCACAACGGCAAGTGCAAGTAACCACGAGCATTCCTCCTTTAATTTTTTTGAGGTTTTCACTACTCAATTTTGTTAATTTAATCTCCTTTAATTTTTTCATTGTAATTTGTTATAAAATTTTTTTTCCTACTCATTAAGGCTTTTCGGAAACCGCCTAAAATTTCTGCGCATAAATTTCTAAAGCAAATCTATTGCAACCATTTTATAAATCCAAACAAAAATACGTATATTTCCCCAACGTATATAAAATAACCACCAGCGTATGTGTTTTGCGCACCAGCGTATATGTTTTGCGCACCAACGTATTTTTCTAAGCAGCCACGCGCCTTTGCCAGCGTTCGTGTAGTTTAAACCTAACAATTACCCCCCCCCCGATAGCAATATGTAAGTTTTTAATCAGCTTCATAAACTTACATTTTCTGCGGTGTGCCAGTGGTATCTCAAAACCACGCTCTAATAAAATTAAATTTTTACTGTGATTATACTCTCTAATAGATTGTATATTTATTATATACGATTTGTGGCAGCGAAAAAACTTTGGCGCGGTTAATTTTTTTTCAATTTGCCCTAAACGCTCACTTGCAACAAAATGTGCATTGGTTTTTAAATAAACCAAACAACAATCTTTATCGGCTTGGCAATATAAAATTTCGTGGGCGTTTAATAATTTAACATTTTCTAATGTCTGAAATGCTATTTGTTGAGTCATTATTTTTCATTTTTGGTTTATGCTCAATGTAAAAGTAAATGTAGGTTAGTATAAGCAAATGTATTAAAATAAACCGGAAAGGCATTTATGAATATGCTAATAAATGTTAAAAATTGGTTTCCGATTTGGAACGCGGATGACGCGGAGTTTCAAACGCAATTAAACAGATTTTTATCAAAAATCAGCAATCATAGGCGTTGCTTGCAGCAGGATTATTCGCGTTCCATTCCTTAACTACACGACATTGAATTGAAAATAAGTTTTGACGTTTCCAAGTCCTGCGGACGTTGGAAAGTCCGCTGCGACCGAGAAACTTTCCAACGTCGGAACGACTTGGAAACGTTAAGGCAGTATAAAAAATATCGGTGAACTTTTTAAGAGCATCGGGAGACTTTTTAAGGGCATCGGGAGCCTTTTTAAGAGCAATTACGTTGTTATTAAATAGTCAGGAAATGATATTACTAAACCCGACTGGTTTTTAAAACCCATCGGGTTTTGAAAAAAATGAAATTTATGGCGTCGAACTGTTTACCGGTAAAACTTTACCATTAAAATATTTGTGTCCGTTGTATGCAAAGTCAGCAATAAAATGCGCCATACCTTCAGCTTTCAACGGCGCTTCGTGTCCGGGAAAGGCTTCGGCAAACATTTCTGTTTGAACCGCGCCCAAGCAAAGTGCATTTACAAAAATATTGTCGGCTTTAAATTCTTGTGCAAGACATTCGCTTAATGTTGACAATGCGCCTTTACTCGCAGCATAATAACTCAATCCGCTAAATTTTAAAGAACCCTGAAAAGCTGCCATACTCGAAATATTTATTACATGACTTTTTTTCGATTTGCGCAAAAGAGGTAGGAAAGATGCAATGAGTTTTGCCGGAGCAAAAAAATTGACATCGAAAATTCGTTTTGCTTCGTCAATTGTTGTGTGTTCAAAATCTTTACGAATCATGTGTCCAGCCATATTAATTAAAATGTCGATATGCTGAATTTTTTTTTCGACTAACTTAGTCAGAGCATCAAAACTATCAATTTTTTCGAGATCAAAAACAATAAGATGCAATTGTGCGTTTGCGTTCTGACAATCAATTGCAGCTTTAAGCCGGTTTAGATTTTCGCGGTTACGGGCAATTGCAACAATTGTGTTATTGGTATTGAGCGCCATTAGTTGTGCGGTGGCATAACCAATGCCTCTGCTTGCGCCGGTAATAACTATATTCATAATTTTTTTTATATTAATCTTCGTGTTCTGCTTTGTCGATAATTTTGATTGATTCCTGTTTGCCAAGATATTTGTCTATTACGTTGTGCGCAACATAAATTAAGGGCGTCAACAAAATTGCAAGTCCTATTTTATAAATGTATTGTCCAAAACCAACCGAAAGAACTTGCGATAAAGTCCAATTTCCTAAAAGATAGAATGCAATAAATAAAACAATAAAACTATCTATAATTTGCGAAACAACTGTTGAGCCGGTAGCACGTAGCCACAATAATTTATGATGCGTAATGCGTCGTACCCAAAAAAAAATATAAGCATCGACCAACTGACTTGCCAAAAATGCTGTTATTGAACCGACAATAATACCAAGTCCTTGACGGAAAATAGAATTAAATGCAAAGTTGATATTAAAATGGTTTCCTGCATCATCAGCCGAATTTATTCTTAACCAAAAATCTGATGGAGGCAAAACTGTCGCCATATAAATAATAATAAAAGCAAAGCCAATCATTCCGGCGCCGAGATAGCTGATGCGTTTAACGCCAGCTTTACCAAAATATTCGTTTATAATATCCGAAATGACAAAAACCACAGGCCAGATAATTACACCGGCGCTCAAATTAATACCTTCGGGAAAAATTGGTTTGAATGAAATCGGCGTCATGCCAAATAATTTTTCGAGCGAAAATATTTTTGCACCAACAACTTCGGCAGTAATTGCGCTTGCCAAAAAGAGCGATGCTAAAGTAATATATACATAAAAATGTTTTCTGTTTGAAACATCTAATTGTGTCATAGTTCAAGTTTTTTCAATAGTTGTAAAGTTAAATCTTTTTTTCGAAACATCAATAATTATGCCTGCGTTTTGATTATTGAAAAATACGAAACTCAGCTAAATTAGAATAAAACAAATCTGTTTTTTAATAATCTTTTATTATTTTTACACTGGTAAAAAGCGTCTCATGATAAAGGCAATTTATAAATTATTGAATATCGAATCGGGCGAAGAGAATGCGGTTGTTTTTTTGTTGATACAATCATTTTTTCTTGGAATCTTTGTTGGTGCGCTTGATGTTGCCGGTAATTCAATTTTTCTCGAATCGTTTTCGAGCCGGGCGGAAGTTTTATTGCCGCGGGCTTTTATAATTTCTGGTCTTGCCGGTATTTGCATGAGTTTGCTGTACGCAAAATTGCAGTCGTTCATAAAATTTTCGCGACTGGCAGTTATAAATTTATTTTTGTTGTCGTTCTTTGCGTTCGGCGAGCGATTGCTTTACGGGCACATCAGTAAAGAATGGCTGGCGTTTATTATTTTGGTGATGATGGGACCGATGATAATTATAAGTATGCTCGGTTTTTGGGGTGGCGCTGCGCGACTTTTTAATTTGCGTCAGGGAAAAAGATTATTCAGTCTGGTCGATGCCGGACAAATATTTGGTATTATCATAAGTAGTTATGCTGTATCTGTTTTAGCGCGCTTCGGTTTTAAAAATATCAACCTGCTAATTATTGCCGGCGTCAGTATTTTGTCAGCCATGATAATTCAACTGTTTATAAATGCGCGGTTTGAAATAGATGGAAAAGTTGAAACTACAAAACAACCCACAACAAAACCTGCTAATAGCATTTCGTTTGCAAAACTTTTAAAAGACCCATATTTGCGCGTCATGACAATATTTGTTGCATTGTCGATGATTAGTGCGTTTTTCATATATTTTTCTTTTCTTACAATTTCGAAATATGTTTATCCGAAATCCGAAGACCTGACTGAATTTCTTGGCGCTTTTATGGGAACGTTAATGATTTTTACTTTTCTTATAAAAACGTTTGTTTACAGCAAAATTTTAAAGACTTACAATCTCTTGGTCGGATTAATGGTATTACCTATTATTTTATTGTTGTTTACTTTGACTGCTGCATTGGTTGCAAGTTTTTTCGGTTATCGGGTAAATACATCGGGTTTTATTATTTTCTTTTTGTTGATTGCTTTAAGCAGATTGTTTCAAAAATCTTTAAAAGACTCCATCGAGGCGCCGTCATTCAAAGTTTTGTACCAATCGTTAGACATAAAAATAAGGTTCGACGTTCAGGCAAAGGTCGATGGATTGATAAATGAATTGTCGGCATTGTCGTCAGGAATTTTGCTTTTTGTGCTGGGACTTTTTCCGGCAATCAAACTGATTCATTTTTCGTTTTTTCTGATTGCCGTTTTGGTACTTTATATTTATATGACTTACAGATTATACCATCAATATAAAATTTCGTTGAATAAATCGCTCGAAAAACTAAAGCAAGGTGTTATTACATCAAAGTCCGGCGGAACCGATTTCAGAGCATTTTTTGACGAACAAACAAATTGCACATTTCCCGATAAATATATTTTTCTTTTAGACATTATTAAAAGCATCGATTATGTTTATTTCGAACAATTGATTCAACAAAATGTGCAGAATGAATTTCCTCAAATAAGGCACTACATTTTGCAACAAATTGAAGAATATAAAATATTTTCTTGTGTAAAACAATTGAATCAGATGATTGAACGCGAAAAACATGCGTCCCTAAAAAACGAAGCAATCATTATCAATAAACAATTGCACGAATTTTATGAAAAAAAATATGAATACAGCGAAATTTCGGATTTAGTCAATTCTTATAATGTTGACGCGCGCGAATTAGCAGCGAGAATCATTGGTACACATTTGAACAGAGGATATGCCAACTTTATAATTATACTTATCCGCGACATTAATCGCAAAGTTGTAAGCGTAGCCATCGATTCTGCCTCCAAATTGAAAGAAATTGATTTTACACTGTCGCTTATAGATTACTTAGACAAAAATATTTTTTATGCGCAAGCCGCCGGCGCACTGATTGAACGCGGCGAAAAATCTATCCTGATGCTCGAACAAATGTTTTACAAAACCGGAATATCTGATAAGGTTTTAAAACGTGTGGTTTATATCATGGGGTTGATAGGTGGACAACAAGCCATAAAATATTTAACAACAAAAATCAATCATCAGAATCGCGAAATTGCTTTTCAAACACTTTTGTCTTTGCAAAGATGCAACTATATTGCCACCGGCGATGTTATCCATCAGGTAAAACATGAAATACAGGAATGCGCGGGCATTATAACATGGAATTTAGCGGCAATAAAAACAATAAACGAATCAAAATTAAGCCGCGATTTGCTTAAAGCTTTCAACGAAGAAATAGAATCGAATTACGATACATTATTTTTGTTGTTGTCATTGATTTACGATTCAGTGTCTATTCATCATGTCCGCGAAAATCTGGAAATTGGTTCGACCGAAGGAATCGGTTATGCGCTCGAACTGCTCGATTTGGTGATGGAAGAAGATTTAAAGCCATATATTTTCCCAATACTCGAAGATACACCAATTAGTGAAAAACTCAAAGCGCTTCAAGATTACTATTCTATTAGCAAATACGCACCAATCGATTTATTATACCATATTATTAACCGCAATTATAATCAGTTGAATATTTGGACAAAAACAGTTGCCTTAAAAAAACTAAGTAGAACCACCGGATTTAAAATTGGCGATGACATAATTGCATTGTTATTCAATCCGGCAACAATTTTACATCAAACAGCAGCTATGGTTATACACCAACACGCGCCGGAGGTATTAAGACAATGTGGCACACGAATTGATAAAAAAATATATAATCAAATATTGAAAGATATAGTATTATTAAAGACGTCTGATAGACATTTATTAATAGAGAAAATTAAGTTCTTACAAAATATTGATTCGTTTAAGAAAATACCGGCTAATTTATTAATAGAACTTGCCGAAAATTTCGAAACAGAAAATTTCGATGATGGATTTACATTACCGGCGTCTAAAGAAAGTAATGAAAATCATGTATATTTTATAATCGAAGGTGAAATTGATTTAATCCGCAACAACGAAGTAATTATGAAATATCATGCAAACGATATTTGTGGTGAAATAATGAAGCTACACTCCGATGGAAAGAGTAGCAGATTTGTAACATCGAAGCACACGCATACGTATAAATTAAACCGCGATATATTAAACGAAATTATTTTTAATCATCATGAAATTGCCAAATCCATTACTTCGCAAATCGACAGGAGATTTACAAGTGAGTACATCGGTAAATGATTTATTGAACTTTTGACAAAATAAAAGTCTCTCAAAGACAAAATGATTGCATACTTTTCGAATAGCGATTTTATTGATACTAAAAGAATGACGGTTAAAAATGAATAAGTCAACTACTATATTCAGGCAATTAATTCAAAATATTGGAATTCCGGTTTTTATTGCCTTGTTGTTGCTTTTTGTATTAAATTATTATCTTACCAAAAACTTAATTGACCAAAGTAATAAAAACAAAAGTCAGGTTGTTACCGACGAAGTAACGCATATTCTCGAAATTGAAGATGTGCTGCTGCAATCGTTCGAAAACGGAATGGAAACGCATTTGCGCGAATGTAGCAACCGGTTGGTGTACGATTATTTTAACAACACGTCCAATATAGAAACTGCAAATCTCGATTTGATTCTTGTACAATTAAACATGAATCCCAATCTGGAGGCAATTTATATCATTTCCGGTAATGGCGTAATTGTTAATACAACCTTTAAAAAAGATTTGAATTTAAACCTGTTTAGTTTTGGCGAAGACCATAAACAGTATTTGCTTAAAATACTACAATCAAACTATTTTGTCAACGAACGGTTTGCAATTGAGAACGCAACAAAATCGTTAAAAAAATATACCTATCAGGCAACGCGCGATAAAAAATACATTATTGAACTTGGCGCATATTCGCCCGACGCAAGCACGATACTCAAAATTATACAAAGCAGTTTAAATGACATTACCAAGAAGCACAATAACATGGGTTCCGTCGAATTATTTATTGCTGCCGACCATCCATTCTCGCTCAACAACGTCAAAATTACTGATGACGAATCGCATATCATAAAAAAAGTCGCCAATCGTATGCGCGACACAAGTTATTACACCATCGACAGCATCGACAGAAAAATTGAATACGAATATTTGTTTTTGCAACGTAAAAAAACGTCGCTTTACAAAGGTTCTATAATACGCATCATTTCAGACCGTAGCGCCGATGGCATTATGTTGCGCCGCGAACTGATAAAATCGATTATCATTTTCGGAATAACAATTTTTGCAGTCATTTTACTTATTTACCGCAAAACAAAAGGCATTACAAAACCAGTCGAAAATTTAGTTAACAATATCAACACCATTACAAACGACGGCGATTTAAGTGCGCGCGCAGTTGTTACCGGTCGCAATGAAGTTGCACGGCTGTCGATGCACTTTAATGAAATGCTCGAAAAAATAGAATTGAATTACAACGAACTCGAAAGACGTGTACAGCAACGAACAGCACAAATAAATCTGCAAAAAGAAGAATTGCAGGTGCAACGCGACGATCTGGCACAGAAAAACAGCAGTCTCGAAAAAGCATATCTCGAAATTGAAAAGCAACAAACGCATATAACCGACAGCATACACTACGCAAAACGTTTGCAAGTTGCCGTGTTGCCGCCCGAAAGACTGTTGCGCGATTGTTTTAGTGAATATTTTTTGTTAAATAAACCCAAAGACATTGTTAGCGGCGATTTTTATTGGATTGCGCAGAAAGACGGTTTAATTTTTATTGCCGTAGCCGATTGCACCGGACATGGCGTACCCGGCGCGTTTATGTCTATCATTGGTAATTCTATGCTCAACAACGCGGTGAAGCTGCGCAATGCTGTCAAACCTGCCGAAGTATTAAATATAGTTAACCAGGGCGTGTCTGATTTACTTTCGCAGACCGACGAAAAAGCCAAAGTGAAAATAAAAGACGGTATGGACATTGCGCTCTGTGTTATTGACCTCGACAAAATGATTCTTGAATATGCCGGAGCGTTTAATCCACTTATTATTTTGCGCAAAGATAAATTAATTGAAATAAAAGGCGATAATCTACCAATTGGTGCGTTCTGGGGCAGCGCCGTAAAAGATTTTACCAACCACACAATAGAACTGCAAAAAGGCGACTGCATATATTTGTTTTCTGACGGCTATCTCGACCAGTTTGGAGAAAAAGACGAGCGCAAATTTATGATTAAAAGATTTAGAGTTTTGCTGCAAGAAATTTTTGAACTACCAATGAATGAGCAAAAAGAAATTTTAAACGATATATTTATGCAATGGAAAGGCAAAATAATTCAGATTGACGACGTAACCGTTCTCGGCGTGCGTATCTGAACGAAAAAAAATTGCAACCGTACCCGGATTTATTCATGTGCGTCAGCCCGTCGAGGAAAAATGCAGGTATGGATTGTAATTATATGTTAGCAGCAACTCAATTAGGATTAATAACTCAGACTTATCACAATTTTTGCTCAAACTATAATTATTTATAAAAATGTATTAATTTTGCAATAAGATTATAAAAATAACAATACTGATAGTAAATACAAAATTAAATTTTTGCTATATAAAATTTAAAAACACACTGACAATGAGTAAAAAAGAATTTGATACATTTCTTGAAAAAGAAGAAGCACAAAAAAAATCTCCAATTGATTGGAACGCTGAAAAAGATTGGTGGCTTAACAAAATTGAGACTCTTTATACTGATGTACAAAATTGGCTGAAAGAATACACTGATAGCAATAAAGTAAATATCGAGATTAATGATATTAACATTTTCGAAGAACCTTTGGGAGTATATAGTGCTAAACAAATGAAAATTAAAATTAATGATAAAATTGCTACTTTAACTCCAATTGGAACAATTTTAATTGGAACAAAAGGTAGAGTCGATTTAAATGGAGATGAAGGTACTATTAGATTTATTCTTGCAGACAGAAAGTCCAGTGGCCCAAAAGTTGAAATAAAAATTTATCTTTCTGATGAAGAAAAAATGCAATATGAAGAAGAAGAAAAGAAAAAAATAAAACCAATTATTGATTGGGTTTGGAAAATTACAACAAATCCGCCAAAAATTAAATATACTGAACTAAATCAAGATACATTTCTAAAAGCTTTAATTGAAGTATATAATGGATAAATTGTCAAAATCCAATCAACATTTAAACAAGGATGAAATTGCAGAGATGTTTTCTTATCGAGAAAAATCGTTAAAATTATATTTTAGTCATAAAAATCCTGATTTTTTCAATATTTTTATTGGCTTAACGCCAAGTGAGTTAAAAGAAGAATTAGAATATCATCTATCTGAAATAGAAAAGGATATATGTTTAAATATCTTGGCTTCTATTGAAGCAATTTTTAGATTGGATTATGCAATTAGATGTGAAGAAAAGGATAAGGCTGATATTTCAAGGAAATTTCGTAAATTATTTGCAGAATATCAGTATTATATACCTCTTGAAGAAGGATTATTCGATGAGTGGAAAAAAGTTTCTGGTATCAAGGTGTCAACTATATCATTTCTAAAAGGTGCATTCAAATATAGGCACTGGCTTGCTCATGGAAGATATTGGACTTTAAAAGCTGGAAAGAAAAATTATGATTTTTATGAACTTTATAAACTCGCGGCTGAATTAGACAATTTTCCTTTTAAAAGAATTTGAATGCTGCTAACGAAAAAAAATTTGCACAGTTGGCTGGTTTTTAGTGCGATGTCAATAAGGTGCGTCGGCAAAAACCAGCCAATTGTTGGCAATTTTATGTTATAGGCATAATTTTTTATCATTTCGTTATTAATCAACATCAAGATTGTAAATATCAAGTTGTTTTTTTAGTTCATGCCTTAATTCATCGGGAGAAGGTAGTTTTCCCTTGAAATTTTCAGGTAATTCTTTTGTTAAACGATATTCGGCAACGCCAATAGGTTTATCAAAACTTCCAATAGAATATTCAACTTCAAAATCGTCTTTTTCAGCGCATAAAATTATTCCAATTGATTGATTTTCATCATCAATTTTTACTTGTTGGTCAAGTAAATTTAAGTAAAGTTGCATTTTTCCAGCATATTCTGCTTTATATTCGCCAGTTTTAATCTCAATTGCAATTAAACATCGTAATCGCCTATGATAAAACAGTAAATCAACATAATAATCTTTTGTATTTCCTTTTAATTCATATTGATTTCCTATATAACAAAATCCGTATCCAAGTTCAATTAGGAATTTCTTGATATTTTCGATTAATAATTTTTCTAATTTTCGTTCGTGAATTGGTTTATCCAAACCTAAAAATTCGAGATTGTAAACACTTTTAATTGCTTCATCTGCCTGCTCTGATAAAAATACAGGCAGTGTTTTTTCGAAATTATTTGGTTTATTATTAATCAAGTGAAATTTGTAAGCGTTTCCTTTTATTTGGTTTAATAGAACATCTCTACTCCAACCAAAATTTGCAGTTGCTTGCAAATAATATTCTTGCTCATTTCTATCTTTAATTTTTTGTAGAATTAAAATATTTTGTCCCCATGGCACTCGCAATACAAATTCCAACAATTCAGGTTTTTCACAATATTCCACATATAGTTGTTTCATTAACCAAAGATTTCTATCTGAAAAACTATAAATTGCATTAGTCCTTGTTTGTAAATCTTTTGATAGTTTTACTACAATCGATTTTCCCCAACCAAATTTTTGTTGTTTATCTACAATTTGTTTACCAATCGAATAATATAATCCAATTGTGACTTTGTTAATTCCTGATGCTGCATGAATTTTTGCATTTTCAATTTGTTGCAAAACTTCATTTAGAAAAGTTTGATAATTCGTATTTTCCTTTTTTATCTTATTCATTGTTTTTATAATTCTGAAACAGTTGTTTCAGTTTTATTATTTTATTAATTTACTGTTATTTGCATTGCCTATAACGAAAAAAAATTGCAACCGTACCCGCATTTTTTCATGCGCGTCAGCCCCGTGCGTCGGCAAAAAGCGGGTTGGCATGACCAGCAATTTTATGTTATGCACATTTTTATTATTTCGCAATCTGTTCAATTTCGGATTCGTTTAATTGATAAAGATTATAAACAATTGAATCTATTTCTTTATCAGTATTTTCAATTATTTTTCTAAATTCGTTTATTTTTAATTGTTCTCGTTTATAAATATCAATAAAATCAAAGACTTTGTTTGCATCAACTTTTATTTTCAGTTTATTCAATTCATTCATAAATTCATTAAATTCTAAATTATACCAATCTTTCAGACGCTCTGAAAATTTTTGTATTGGAAATTGACTTTGACAAAAAATTAAAAATTTATCATTCAACTCATTAAATTCTTTCGATTTAAGAAGTATTAAATCAACTTTTTCAATAAATAATTTTTGTTTATTAAATGGAATCTTTGGGATTGGAATTTTTCTAACATCGGAAACCAAAATTTTCGGAAACAGTCCTTTTTTTGCTTTGGGTGAAGTGTTGAAATGATACCAGCCCATTAATTTTGAATTTAAAATAGCCAGAATATATTTTAGTTCAATTTTTTTATCTTTTTGAATCACATTTATGATAGATGGAGAATTATAATATTCATCTTCTGTATAAGTGCAAATTAATTCATTTTCGCAAATTTCTCGAATTAAAATGCGCGGCGAGGTGAAAAATTTTTGTTCTCTTGGAGCAGCCAGCCAATCACCATAACTTATCCATAATTCACCATTCCAGTTTAAATCATACTTGCTAATATCAGCGCCTTTCACTTCTTTTCTGTAAGTTTCATCTTTTTGTTGGTTTGAATGCCAAATTCTGTTTTTAATAGTGTATTCGTCATGTCCGCGATATTTGTCATACGGAATCAAACCTTGCGAAACTTCGCATACATTATTGATTGTTAATTCAGTTTGTTTAATTTTTAAGATGATATTGTAAATATCCTTTGATACAGTAAATAAAGACTGCCAATTTGAAATATTATCTTCTAAATATGCTTTTGTCAAAAATTTACTTGTGTTTATTACTTTTTCATCATGATTATAAACCGAAAATTTAGTCAAAATATCTTTTATATTTTTCGAAATTATTGTAATGCAAGTTCTGACTTGTGCGTCTTCAAAAATCTTATCGTCTGACAAATCGGTGATTGAAATAATATCATGTTGATTTAATATTTGCATTCTAAATTTTTCGCCAAACTGACGTGATAAAAAGGTATTCGGAAATATATAACCAATTATTCCGCGGTTGTTTAATAAATCTAATCCTCTTGAAATAAAATAATAAAAAACTTCGAAGTCTGGAACGTTTTGATAGTTAGAAAGCAGATATTTTTTTTCGTGTTCCGTAAAACTTGTACCATATGGAGGATTTCCGAGAAGTATATCAAAACCACCATTATCAATAATTGTTTTAAATCGCTCATTCCAACAAAACGCTAAATCGCCAGATATTTTTTTATCATCAATTAATGAATTGCCGCATTGTATGTTATTTTCAATATCCGATAATATTTTGCCACGTTTTACGGTTTTAAGCCACATTGCAAGTTTTGTAATTTCGACACTTTCAAAATTTATATCAACTCCGAATAAATTATTTTTAATGATATGTTCTTCAATATCAAATAATATTGTCGGTTTGAAATCTAAACCACCTTTCATTTTAGGAATGAAACTTTCTGGCGGCTCAGGAGGATTAAGTAATTTAATTTCTTTTTGGACTGATAAATATTCATTTAGCAAAAAATCGAAAGCGGCAACCAAAAAAGCGCCACTGCCGCAGGCAGGGTCTAATATTTTAATTGCCAACAATCTTTGCAAATATTCATTCCAAAACTTTTTATTCTTTTCTATTTTATCATTGGTTCGGACAGTTCCCTGTTTTGTAATTTTAATTAAATCATAGTCTTTGTCTGTTAAAATTGGTAAATCATTTTCGCCAAGTTCAATGCGAGCATCGCTTAACCAAGTTCCAATACTTTCTTTTACAATATATTTGGTAATGTAATCGGGCGTGTAAAAAATTCCTAATTCTTTTCGTTTACCGTTGGTGAAACCCAACGGGTTTTCAAAACCCGTTGGGTTTAAAATATCTTTTTTTAATTTTTCTAAATCAGATATTGACTGTTCAAATATATGGCCTAAAATATTAACATTTATATCAGAACGAAAATCAAATTCCGCAATTTCAAAAACTTTAATTAAAATTTCGCTTCCAATTTTTAATTTATCTAAAATTTCGTCAGCTGCAAATAATCCGCCATTTAATTTAAAAATTTTTCGATTACCATTATCAACCGATTTAAAAAGTTGTTTAACTAAAAGCCACAAAACAATATCATCATAAAAATATTCCTGATTTAAAAAATATGTCGAAATTTTTTGTAAAATTTTTGATGGTAATATTTCTAAATCAGAACAAAAGCATACAAAAATAATTCTATCCAATAATTTTTGCGCTTTTTCCAATAAAACTAATTTATCAATTTCAGTATTATTTTCATGTAAATTTTGAAATAATTGAACACGGATTTCTTTATATTTCGTATAAAATTCTTTTGTAATTTTAAGTTCTTCTTCTTGACGTTCCCGATATAAAGTATCAACTGGCGATTCACCAGAAGTATGCAGAAGTCTATCTTTGTGAAGTAGATAGAAAAAACGTTTAAGAAAATATGTTTCTTGTAAATCGGAAAGATTAAAAAGTTCGTAATTATCAGATTCTTTGTTATAAAGGCGAATTGTTTTGATATTTGAAACAATTACCCATTTGCATTGCTCACCTGCTTTTCTACCATATTCAAATGCTTGTGTAACAGGCGAAATTTTTTCTAAACGATTTTGAATTCTATCAAGGTCTGTTTCACTATCTTTAAGTTCAATTACAACTCGAATATCATATCTAATCTGGTGTGTAAAGAAGCCAAGAATAGCATCGGGTTCTTTTGATTCAATTGATGATTTAGGAATTAAGTTGATATTTTCTTTATCAATTTGATATTCATAATCCAAAACTTCGCCAAAAATATCGTTCAAAAATGTTAAATCAATTTCTGTTTCTTTTGAAAATTTGATTGTTCCATTATCAATTGCAGAAATCCAACGTTTTAAAATTTGTTGTTTGTATTCCAGATTTTTAACATGGTCAAGAGAATAACTTCTTAACTTATTATCAAAATATTTCGATGTGAAAATTGTTTGCTGCATTATAATATTTTTTCTGCAAATTTATGGATTTTATCGTATAATTCAAAACCGAATTTATTGACTCATTGGGATTGTGCATAACGAAAAAAAATTGCCACAGTTGGCTGGTTTTTAGTGCGTTGGCAATAAGTGCGTCGGGGAAAACCAGCCAATTGTTGGCAATTTTATGTTAGGGGTATTTATCAATAAAAATGTAAATCATTTTATTATTATATTTTAGTTAATTATTTGAAGAACAATGCGCGGTCATCTGTTATTAAACTCAATTTTTTCATTTTTTAAAGGTATAAAATATTTTTGATTTGCAAGAATTGCTTCTTTCAATTCGCGAGTGTTTATATTGTTACTATCTATTGGGAATAATATATCAATATAATATTTAGCGGAATCCAAATATAATAATTGATTGTAAGCATTTGCCAAATCATAAAGATAGCTGGGTTTATTAAGCCCCATTTTTAATAGTAAATGATAATTGATTATTGACTTTTGAAATGCACCTAAATCATAATAAAATAATGCTATTTCTGCATTTAATTTTTCGCTAGAACCTAATTTGCTTGCATTTCCGAAGTCCTCAATGGTTCCTTTATAATAAGCTAAATATCTATAATTAAATGCACGATTCAAATATAATTCTACTGTAGGATGACTATTTATTTTTTTGTTTAACTTATCAATTAAAGAATTGGCTAAGGTAATTGAGTCACCTTGTGCAATTAATTGTTTTGCATATTCACCATTAATTTTTGTTACTTCATTAATAATTTCCTTTGATGCCGATTTGTTTTTTTTAAGTTCGTACGCAATATATAGTATTCTATAATAGTCTAAATTTTTCATTTCTGAAGGAAGTTGCCTACAAAATACAATAGAACTGTCATATTGACCATTAAATAAATATGAGCCAGCTAAACCACTAATAGCTTCCTTTTGCTTCTTATTTAAATTTAAAGCTTGATTGAAGTAATTTATTGCTGTTGAATAAGCTAATGCTGTTGAATAAGCTACACCTAAATTGGTGTAAATTTCTGCAATATGTGCTTTGGGAAGTTCTTGTTTTAAAGCTAAATTAAAATAATATATTGATTCATTAATACGATTAAGTGATAAATTATTTAAACCTATTATGTCGTATCTAATATCGTTTCTGTTACTAAATTTTTTTAAAATTAAGTCAAAATAATATAGAGATTGGAAATATTGATATTTTATTTGATGCTCAGTATTTAAGTCCGTTTCATTTTTTAACTGTTTCTGATGGTTCATATTTTCTAATTTAATACCCCCAACAAATAATTCTTGTGCAAAGCTCTCTAATATTGTAAATTCTAAATTCGTTAGTGGCTTACCTGTAATAAAATCTTCAACAGATAATGTGTCATAAACTGTAGTTTCCTCATAAAATTTTTGCTCACTAAATTGATATATTATAAGTTTAATTTGGTCTTTATGCCCTATTTGTTTAATATATTTACCGGTTATAATGATTTTACTATTAGATTCTGTACTAATATATTTTGCCGAATCAATCGTAAAATTTGGACTAATTGAATAGTTAGAATTATAAGTAGCATTAAATATACCAGGCAATTCTTTGCTAATATTATTATCTATATAATCTTTAACTATAGAAGCATAATCAACACCTTTTTCTCCCATTTGCTGAAAAGGGATAATGGTTATGCTATATAAATAATTTTTCTTAATGTTTATTTTTTTTCCAAAAATTTTGTCTTTTAAAACAATGCCACTCAAATATAACAAACCAATGATAACTATTCCAATAAAAATATTTTTAATAATTAATATTGGGTTATAATTATATTTTAAAGAACGCAACCAGTCATTTAACAGTTGTTCTTCATTATCAACCGCTTCAGTATTGGTAGAACCTCTTCGAATATACAATTCGTTTTTTTCTATAATTCCATATTTTTGTTTTGTATTATCTTTAAGTTTTAACCTGCATGGTTTGTTATATTTATGTACTGGTATTTCAAAGATACCGTACTTATTGCCTTTGTATTCATATTCATAATAAAGAAAAATTGGTACAGGTAATACTTTGTCTTTAATAAAGCTTTGAAATTCTGTATCGTCGTATGTCTGCGAAATACCTAATAAATCTTTTACACCAGTGACTTTATCTTCTCTAATACCGATAATAATATATGATGTACAATTTCTTACAGTATTAGCCATAGATATAATATCTTTAACAAAAGAACTTTTCTTTTTTTCAATTTCTACAGGAGGCATACCAGGATAATCACTATCCCGCAATTTATATTGTTCTGATTTATAGTCTAGCGTACTTGACTCATGACTATTTATTAAATTATAAAATAATGCTTCATTCATATTGATAAATTATTAAATTGTAAATTTTAAAACAATAAAATCATTCAAGTACGTCGCTTATATTGTTTGTGGTTGAAAATAGATTTTTATTTGCCATAATAATAAGTAGATTGCTTTTATACAAATAATTAATTTGCAATAATTTATAATACTAAATATCATCAACTAAAATAATGAACTGAATAATTTTATTATTTCTTTCCTTAACTGCTTTGTAATCCATATTAATTAAATTAGAAATCCAATTCATCGCATTTTGCATTGTTCTTTTTGTTACCCCTAACGAAAAAAAATTGCCACAGTTGGCTGGTTTTTAGCGCGTTGGCAATAAGTGCGTCGGGAAAAACCAGCCAATTGTTGGCAATTTTATGTTATGCTCAAATTTATTTTTATCAATTATTGCCATAATTTTAATTCTGAGTTTGAGAACCATATTAATGAATTGCTTTCTGATTTTCGGGTAATTAAATGAAATACTATTATTTCAAGAGATGGAAGAAGAAATTCTTTTATCAAATCAAAATAAATAGTTCCAACAATGTTTGTGTGAGTAAAATGAAATTCAGTTGCTTTATTATGCACAATAGCATTGCGAAAAGCATAAATTAGTAAAGGATAAAAATTTTCTAGTGTCGAAAGATTTATTTGTGAATAATTATCTTTATTTAATTCAAAAATAGCTAAAACCTTTTTTTCAATTTCATCTGAACGAAGAGATGTTGTATTCTTCCATTTTCCCCAAATTATATCATTAAATTTTGCAGTCGTATCATAATTATGTTGTAAAACTTTTTGAATAAAATTTTTTAAAGTATTTGTTTCATTTTTATTCATATCGGAATACAATCTTTGAAAATCGCGAATTGAAAACATATCACCATCATTCTCTTTTTCCAATTTACAAATTGGATAGCGATACATAAAATTCTCAATTACATGATACATTTTTAAATATTTATCAAGTATGTTATTAGAAGCGGCATTATATTCACTTAAAATATGTATTATTTCATTAAATTGTTGATATTTTG
>Ga0265327_10001674_pt1 | contig 26619 bp, 28 predicted proteins | sample 41621metaG_FD_202089 | JGI IMG/M metagenome (GOLD analysis project Ga0265327, IMG submission 202089) | Rhizosphere microbial communities from Carex aquatilis grown in University of Washington, Seatle, WA, United States - 4-16-21 metaG | ecosystem: Host-associated > Plants > Roots > Rhizosphere...
TCGTGGCGCCGGTGCCATGAGTCTGCTGTCGCTGGGCAAGCTCACTTCGGCAGTCGGGGCCGAGGTGACCGGCGTCGATGCGGGGCGATTGGCGGCCGATGACACGCTGGCCGAAGCCGTGCTGGATGCCTTGGAGGACAACGGTGTTCTGGTCTTTCGGGATCTGCAACTCGATCCCGAAGACCAGGTCGCGTTCTGTCGCCGGCTCGGTGCCGTCGATCATTCGTCGGACGGCCACCATCCGATCGCGGGCATCTATCCGATCACCCTCGACACGTCCAAGAACGCCTCGGCGGCGTACTTGCGCGCGACCTTCGACTGGCACATCGACGGCTGCACGCCCGTCGGGGACACCTGCCCGCAGAAGGCGACGGTGCTCTCGGCCGTCGCGGTGGCGGCCAGCGGCGGCGAGACGGAGTTCGCCAATTCCTATGGTGCATATGACGCGTTGAGCGACGACGAACAAGCCCGCTTCGGGCAGTTGCGCGTGGTGCATTCACTGGAGGCGTCCCAACGCCGCGTCACTCCGGACCCGTCGTCCGAGATGCTGGCGGCGTGGCGAGCCCGGCCGACGCACGAGCACCCACTGGTCTGGACGCATCGCAGCGGCCGCAAGTCGCTGGTTCTCGGCGCGTCCGCGGACTACATCGTGGGGATGGATCTGGACGAGGGACGCGCCCTGCTCGCCGAACTCCTCGAGCGCGCAACGGTTCCCGACAAGGTCTACAGCCACACCTGGTCCGTCGGGGACACCGTCATCTGGGACAACAGTGGCGTGCTGCATCGCGCGGCGCCATACGACCCGGAATCGCCGCGCGAAATGCTGCGGACCACCGTGCTCGGTGAGGAACCGATCCAGTAACGGGGAGCTGCATTGACGCCGGCGAGCACCTGTGGAAATCTAATCATCAAGAATGAGAATGCTATTCTCATCGGAGTCTGCTTGGAATGGAGGACGCGTGTCGGAAGACCTCACCGCGGTCGATTTCTTCCGGGATGATCGGTTGACCGACGACCCGTACCCGTTTTACGAGGCACTGCGCAACAAGTGCCCGGTGGCCCGCGAAGAGCACTACGGCGTCACGATGGTCACCGGCTGGCAGGAGGCGGTCGACGTCTACAACGACGCCGACACGTTCTCGTCATGCATCTCGGTGACCGGTCCGTTCCCGGGCTTTCCGGTGCCGCTCGAGGGCCTGGAAGGGGAAGCTGTCACCGAGCTCATCGTGAAGCACCGTGACGAGATTCCGTACAGCGACCAGTTGCCGACGCTGGACCCGCCGACGCACACCAATCACCGTGCGCTGTTGATGCGGTTGATCACCCCGAAGCGCCTCAAGGAGAACGAGGACGCGATGTGGCGGATCGCCGACGACATGCTGGAGGAGTTCCTGGCTCCCGGCGCGGGCGAGTTCATCAAGGGTTTCGCCGGGCCGTTCACGCTGCGCGTCATCGCCGACCTGCTCGGTGTTCCCGACGAGGACTGCCCCGAACTGCTCGAGCGCCTCGCGAAGGGCACGCATGGTGGCGGCCTCGGCAGCACCGACGACAAGACGCTCTCCAAAACGCCTTTCGAGTATCTCTACGAGGCCTTCGCCGTGTACGTGGAAGATCGCCGCCGCGAGCCTCGCGACGATGTGCTCTCGGGCCTTGCCAACGCGACGTTCCCGGACGGGACCATGCCGACGGTGGACGATGTGGTGCGCGTGGCGACGAACGTGTTCTCGGCCGGGCAGGAGACCACCGTCCGGCTCCTCAGCACGGCACTGAAGGTGCTCGGCGAGCAGCCTGACATCCAGGCCAAGCTCCGCGGCGATCGCAGTCTGCTCCCGAACTTCATCGAGGAGTGCCTGCGCATCGAGAGCCCGGTGAAGGGTGACTTCCGGCTGTCCCGCGTGCCGACCACCATCGGTGACGAGCCGATCGGCGCCGGCTGCACGCTGATGGTGATCAACGGTGCGGCCAACCGCGACCCGCGGCGGTTCGAGGATCCCGACACCTTCGACGCTGAGCGCAAGAACGCCCGCCAGCACCTGGCATTCGGACGCGGCATCCACAGCTGCCCCGGTGCGCCGCTGGCGCGGGCCGAGACGCGCGTGGCGCTGGAGCGGCTCCTGGACCGGACCTCGAACATCCGGATCTCCGAGGCGCATCACGGCCCCGCGGGAAACCGTCGGTACCAGTACATCCCGACCTATATCCTGCGCGGCATCATCGATCTCCATCTTGAGTTCGATCCCGCCGGGAGTGCGTCATGAAGGTTGTCGTCGACGAAGACCGGTGCCGTGGCCACGGCATGTGCCTGACGTTGTGTCCCGATGTCTTCAGCATGACCGACGACGGTTATGCGGTCGCCGATCCCTCGGAGATCGGCCCCGGCCTCGAGGACGCGGTTCGCGATGCCATGACGAACTGTCCGGAACAAGCAATCGTCGAAACCAACGACTAGTCAAGGAGATTCGAGTGGCAAAGGGATACGTGATCCTCACCGAAGACGTCAAGGACCCGGCCGGCATGGCGGAGTACGCCAAGCTGGCGGGCAAGGCGATGTCGTCCGCCACGATCGTGTCGGTGGACCAGAATCCCCAGGTGCTGGAGGGCAGCTGGCACGGCAACCAGACCGTGGTGCTGGAGTTCGAGTCGGTGGATGCCGCGCGGGCCTGGTACGAATCCGACGCGTACCAGGCGGCGGCGAAGGTCCGTCAGTCGGCCGCGGACTGCAACGCCGTGATCCTGTCGGGCTTCGGGGCCTGACAGGTCCGGGCTGCCGGCGGGCCTCAGCCCGCTGACCACCCGCCGTCGGCCGCCACGATCGCGCCATTGACGAACGCGGCGGCGTCGGAGGCCAGGAAGACGATCACGTCGGCCATCTGCTCGGGGAGCGCGATGTTCGGGGCCGCCGAGATGATGGGCGTCAGGCGGGCCTGACCGGTCTCGTCGAATCCGCTGATACTGCCGGTGATTCCGGTCAGGGTGGGGCCGGGCAGGATCGCGTTGCACCGGATCCCGTCCTTGGCGTAGGACCAGGCGATGTTGCGGGTCAGACCGATCACGCCGTGCTTGGAAGCGGTGTACGCGGCGCCGGCAGAGCCGCCGCGAACTCCGGCGGCCGAGCCGGTGTTGACGATGACGCCGCGCTGTTGGTCCAGCATGTGAGGGAGCACCGCGTGCGTCACGATGAATGTGCCGGTCAGGTTGATCCGGATGACCCGGTCCCATTCGGCGAGCGTGGTATCGGCCGGTAGCGCCATCGTGTCGATGACGCCGGCGTTGTTGGACAGCACGTCGATATGGCCGTAGGCGTCGAGGGTCGTGGTCACCACGCGCGCCACGGATTCTTCGTCGGCGATATCGGCGGTGATGGCGATGGCGGCGTCGCCGATCAGGTCGGCGGTTTCTCCGGCCGCGTCACCGTTGATGTCGGTGGCGACGACGCGGGCACCGGCCTTGGCGAACGCCAGGGCGGTGGCGCGTCCGATACCCGAGCCGGCGCCCGTGATCAGCGCGACCCGGTCCTCGAATCCTTCTTTCATGCAAGGCCTTTCATGCGTGGCAAGGTCAGTGGCAGGTCATTGTAGGTGGCGATACCAGGCGCGGCCGCGACAACGCCGGAATCGCGTCGACTGCGGGTACAGCGGTCATGATCTGGCCGAGCCCAGGCGCTGGTGGCGACGCGACATCGAAACTCCCCAGGGTCGTTTACGAGGGTGCTCGCCATCGTTTCCGGGCCCCGGCGACGGCGCGCCCAGCGATACGATGGGGTTGACCGTTCGCCAGATCGATGATCGAGTCCGCGACCGGCCAGGACATCTTGCCGTCGCTCATCAACACCAACTGCTCAATGCTCTGGTATGCGGCCATACCGACGAACATCGCGGCGTCACGGTCGGTGGTGGCAGTCTTCTTGGCCTGCCTGGCGACGATTCGGTTCAGCAGCCGCCCGACCGGCGAGGCGGTGAGTTCGTGCAGGGTCGATTGGCGCGTGAAATGTGGACGCGAGGGTGGCGGGACCGCAGCACTCTGTGCAGGCGGCGAGGCCGGTATCAGACGGGTCCCGATGGCTGGGAGGTCGGAGTAACCGACGATGCCGGGCCGCGCCGCGACGACGGCCGGGATGGCGTTAACAACGGGCATCGCCGTAATCACTGAACCGATGCCGACCATCTCGTCCATCGTCATCGAGCCGAACTCGGGTAACACTCCGGCGCGGAGGGTGACGTTGGGGTGGCCGCGGATCTCGATTTCGTAGTCCATCGTGATGTCCCATGCTGGGACGAGGTCCGCGGTGATAGTCCACTTCACCGCGGTCTCCACGACATCGAGACCGCCCGCTGAGCCGATCCAGCGTGCGTAGATCCCTGCGACGGTGCCTGCGCGAACGTCACGTCCGGGGATATCGAGATCTTTGCTCGCGTAGGTGAACTCCACATCGCACCGAATTCCGTCGACGGAGACGTCTAGCAACTCGGCCAGGGCCTCGCAGGCGTCGCCAAACGGGATGGTGGCGTGCTTGATGTCCGCCGCGTGGTTCGGGTCACCCGCAGGACGCCCCCAGCCCAGCTCGTCCTGGTTCGCGTCCCCGGCCCAGGGCCCGATGTCGAACGACTCAAGGATTCTGACGTAGCTGGCGGTACGACACACGTTGGTCGCGACCGACGCCAGATGCTGCACGTATCCGGGATTGATGCCGCTGCCGAACATGCTGGCACCACCTTCCACGGCGGCGGCCTCGAGCCGCGCTCGCGCCTCCTCACCATAGGCACGGCCGGTCATGAAGTGCGCAGTCGTCGCGACGTTGATGCCCGCTCGAAGCAGCGTCTCCAGATGTTCGATTTCAGGGTGCAGCGGCATGTAGACGACGCAGTCCGGCTGCAGCGCAACGATGTCCTCGATGCGATTGGTCGCCGCGACGCCGAGTGTGCAGTCGAGCCCGCACAGCTCGCCGAGGTCCCTCCCGACTTTGTCAGCGCTGTAGGCGAAGACACCGACGAGTTCAAGGCCAGGGCGTTCGAGGATGCCCTTGACCGCTTCACGCGAGACGTTGCCGGTCGTCCACTGCACCAGACGGATTGGGGGAGAAGTCATTCAGTGCTCCAGGATCTAGCGCGATGAGGGTGTAAGACCAGCGGCCGGGCTCCGAGGACGAGCCAGGCTGAGGCGGCGGAGCCGCGAGTACCCCGGGTTGTCGGCTGAAGCGATGCCCTGCCCGAAGAGGGCGGCGGCTTCAATCCGAGAGCTGATCTATTGTGCGGCAACGGCTTTGACCGAACTCGCCCCGACGTTTCCGGTCGTCCATTGGGCGACGCGGTAGGGCTTCATGCGGGATCCTCCATGATCGAGATGGCCTGGCGGGGACATTGGCGGACGGCTTCGAGGATTCGGTCCCGGTTGGCCGGCGTCACCTCGTCCGCCAGGATGTGCAGGTAGTCCTGGTCGTCGAGATGGAACACCTCGGGGATGATGCCGTCACAGACGCCGTTGCTCTCGCACAGGCCGAAGTCGACGCTGACCTTGCTCATCGCAGCACCCGTACCGGGATGTTCTGCCAACCCATCACGTTCTGCATGTGGACGCGTTGACAACCGTCCCAATCGATTTCGTAACGCGGCATGAAGTCGAGCAGCGCCTCCAGTGCGATGGCGCTCTCCATCCGCGCCAGTGCTGCTCCCAGGCAGCTGTGGATGCCGTACCCGAATCCGAGGTTCTGGGCCTCGGTGTGGTTGCGGTCGATGTCGAACGTGTCGGCGTCGGTCCACGCCTCGGGGTCGCGGTTGGCGGATCCGCCGAGCAGGAAGACCGGGCTGCCTTCTGGGATTGTGGTGTCGTAGAGCCGGACATCCTTCATCGCGCGACGCACGTTGTACTGCGATGGCGCCTCGTACCGCAGGAGTTCCTCGACGGCGGCCGGAATCTTGCTGCGGTCATCGCGCAGTTTCTGCCACTGGTCGGGAAACCGGGCGAAAAGATACACGGCGTTGCCGAGAAGCTTGGTGACTGTCTCCGCGCCCGCACTACCCAACAGCGATGCGTAGCCCGCGATTTCGATATCCGCCAACTGGGTTGGCGACCCGTCCTCACGTTCGACCTCTGCGGCGATGAGCTTGCTCAATAGATCATCGCCCGGGGTGGCCCGGCGTTGTTGTACGACGTCGAGATAGAACATGGCACTTGTGATGTTGGCCTGCAGGGCCTTCTCGGAGGGGTCGACCTGACCGACCTCGCGGTGCAGGCCTTCGTCGATCCAATGCCGGATTTGTTGCGCGTGTTCTTCGGGTACGCCCATCATCTCGGTGATCACCTCGACAGGGAACGGTCCGGTGAAGTCCTGCACCGCGTCGAACCCGTTGGGGTCGAGGTTATTCAGGAATTTGTTGACCTTCGCTTCGACAGTCTCGCGTTGCGCTTGGATCGCGCGTGGCGTGAACACCTTGTTGAGCAGGCTGCGGATGTGCCGGTGTTCGGGTGGGTCCATGAAGATGATCATGCGGAGGTCGCCCGCCGGCGGCTGGTCGGCACGCACCATGGACAGGTCAGCTCCGTACGCCGAGCTGTAGGTGTCGAAGTCGCGGTACGCCGGGGCCACGTCGTGATGACGTGACAGCGCATAGAAATCGTGCTGGTCGCTGTAATACACCGGAGCCTCCGCGCGCATTCGCCGGTACGTCTCCCATGGCCCGTTGAAGAAGTCCTCGGAGAACGGATCGAACACGAGTTTCGTTGCGGTCATGCTGGATTACTCCCTCCCGTCGGCGCCATGCCGGTGTCGATGATGGTGTCGAGCACACCCAGGCCGGTGCTCAACTCAGCTGCGATGGCTCGGATCGCCGCAACGTCCTTGTGCAGGAACTCACCGACGACCGCGCGGAACGAAGCGGCCGAACCCGCTCGCGCGATGCTGTCCAGCGCGCGACTGCCGGCACTGGCGTGGGGCAGGGCGGCCAGCAGTGTTGACTCCGGAATGTGGAGCCTTTCGCCGAGTTCGACTGCGGCGCTGATCAACCCGATCTGGGCGGCGAACACCGCATTGTTGACCAGCTTGACCCGCTGGCCGGCACCGGGTGGCCCGGCGTGAATGATCGGATCCGCATAACACGACAGCACCGGTCTGGCCCGCTCGACCGCGGTGTCGGACCCGCCGACGAACAACGTCAACCGTCCCGCGGAGATGTCGTGCGGGCCGCCGCTGACCGCCGCGTCGATGACGTCGACCCCGCGGGCGGCGATGGCCTCTGCGGTGTGCGGGCTGCCGGTGGTGTGAATGACCAGGACGGTGCCAGGACTCAGGTCGGCTACCAGGGCATCGGCGACCTCCCGCACCTGCTCATCGGTGAAGACGCAGATGGCGACCAGGTCGGCACCTGCGCAGACGGCGGCCAGATCGGTGACCGGTGTCGCGCCGAGTTCGGTGATGGCAGCACTCTTCTGCGGTGAGCGCGCCAGGGCGTTCACCTCGTGACCGGCCGCGACGAGGCGGCCGACCATGGCACCACCCATGCGTCCCGCACCGACGAAGCCGACCGTGCTCACCGGGTACGGCCCATCAAACCCAGTGCGGCATCCGCGGATTCGAGTACGGCGCCCGGCTCGGCGCCGGCGGTCTCGGCCAGGTCGGCGATCAGGCCGACGTCTTTGCGCAGCAGGTCCGCCGCGACGGATTTGAGCACATCGAGGCTGCCGCCGAATTGGGCGATGCGGCCGAGCGCGAAGCTGTTCGCCGACCCCTGGGTGATCACCTCGGCGAGGCGGTCCACCGAAACGCCCAGTGCCTCACCGAGGTCCAGCGTCGACTTCGCCGTCGCGATGTTGGCCGTGAACAGTAGGTTGTTCAGTAGTTTGGTCACCTGACCGGAGCCGACATCTCCGAGGTGGACGACCGGCTCGGCGTAGGTGGCGAACACCGGCCGACAGCGCTCGACGACGTCAACGTCGCCGCCGACCATCACGAGGAGGCGGCCGGCCGCGGCGGCCGGTCCACCGCCACTGACTGGCGCGTCGACCACTGAAATGCCCTTGGCGGCCGCGGTTTCGGCCAGTTCGCGGCACGTGTCGGGGTGCACGGTGCTGTGGATCGCGACGGTGCCACCCGGTGCCAGTCCGGCGAAGATGCCGTTCTCGCCGGTCAGCACCTGACGCACGTCGTCGTCTCCGACCACGCACACGCAGACGAGGTCGCTGACGGCAGCCAGCTCGGCGGGGGTCTCGACGACCTTGGCCGCGGTGTCGGCGAACGGCTCGACGGAGGCGGCCCGCCTGGCCCACAACGTCAGCGGATAGCCGCCTTCCACGATCCGACGCGCCATCGGCGCCCCCTGGCTGCCGAGACCGATGAACCCGACGCGCACTAACCGACCTCCAATGTGACCGTGTTGCTGTGCTGGGCGGCCAGACATTCCTCGATGAACGCCAGGACCGTGAGGTGGTAGGCCGCGGCCCCCACCGAAACGGAGATGTTGTGGCCCGCCCCGACCTGGCGGTGAACCGTCATCCGTGGTGCGGCGGTGAACAAACCGCTGATGGCCGAGACGGCGTCCGGGTCCGACTGCCAGACCCGTTCGTGCTCGGCGACGGTGAAGTGCACGGGCACCCGGACTTCGGCGGCCAGTGCCGGGAAATCGGTGCGGGGCCAGTCTTGGACCATCGCGGCCTCGTACCGGGCGCCACTGCGCGCATTGGGGGTGTTCGTCAGTGGCGGATAGAGTTCCGCCGGTTGCCACAGCAGTTCGCGCAGCCCGGGCGGGCGGTGGGTGACCGAAGCCGACTTGAGCATCTCCATGGCAGCGGCCTCGTAGCGCAGGCCCGTGCCTGCCAGCGCGATACCGAAAACCTCTGTCTCGCGGGCTCGTTCGTCGACAGCCATGCGCAACGCCAGTTCGCACCCATTGGAGTGGCCGAGCACGAAGACGCCGGCCCCGCGATCCCGGGACCCGAGGATTGCCTCGACCGCGCCGTAGGCCAGGGCGATCCGCTGCTCCGGGCGCGCGATCGCATCGGGGTAGGCGTCCGACGCCCCGTACCCGGGCCGGTCGAGTGCGACGACGGTGTAGCCGAGTGCGGCGGCGGTGCGCATGAGCGACAGTCGTGGGTGTCCCGGACAATCGAAATACGCTGCGCTGCTGCCACCGCCGTGTACCGCGACGATGACGGCGCGCGGCGTGTCGGCTTCGGAGATCAGCCCTGACATCATGACGTCGCCGACCCGAACCATCCGCGGCACCGGGCTGATGGGTGATCCGGATGTGCTAATCGCCGCGCTCATGAGTCGGTCCGCAGGAGAAGTACCCCGCTCGGGGTGAGGCCGCCGCTACTGACCACTGCCACGCGGGCATCCGGGACCTGACGGTCACCGGCTTCGCCGCGCAGCTGCGAGATGGCCTCGTGCACCAGGCCCATGCCATGGGTACGGCCATGAGACAACTGACCACCGTGGGTGTTGAGGGGCAGCACGCCGTCGCGGGCGATGTTGGTGCCGCCGTCCAGGAAGTCCTTGGCTTCGCCGATACCGCAGAACCCGAGCGCCTCGATCCAGGACAGACAGTTGAACGTGAATCCGTCGTAGAGCTCGGCGACGTCAACGTCGTTGGGCGTCAAGTTCGTTCGGGTCCACAGGTGGGCGGCCTGGCCGAGGACCTGCGGTTCGTGGGTGAGCGTGCTCTGGTCCCACTCGATCGGTTCGAGGATCTGTGTGCCGACCGCTTCCACCCGGATCGGCGGCTTGGCGAGGTCACGGGCCACGTCGACGGCCGACACGATGACGGCGATGGAAGCATCGCACGGCACGTCGCAGTCGTAGAGTCCGAACGGAGTGGTGATGGGCCGGGCGTTCAGATAGTCGTCCATGGTCATCGGATCGCGATAGATCGCGGTCGGAGTCAGGGCGGCATTCGCGCGCTGGTTCAACGCAATCCAGCCGAGCGTCTCCCTAGTGGTGCCGTAGCGGTGCATGTGACGTTGCGCGTTCTGCGCCAAGGTGTGCGCGGCCGACGTCGCACCGAACGGCAGCTGCCAGCTGGTGGTCCGGGTGCCGCCCATCGGTGCGGCCCTGCCCTGCTTCATGAGTTCGTCATAGGTGGCCTGCCACAGGGTGCGGAAGCACAGCACGTGGCGGGCCAGGCCGCCGGCGACCGCCAGCATGGCGGCGATGACCGAGCCGCCGGGCCCGAACGTCTCCGGGCCGCCGTTGTACCAGGTCGGTTTGAGGCCGAGGGCGGTTTCCAGCGCGGTCACCCCGCCTTCACCGAACGGTCCGGGCAGGCCCGCGCCGGGCCACGTCGACAGCCCGTCGATGTCATCGATGGTGAGTCCGGCGTCAGCGATGGCGTTCTCGCACGCTTCGATGGTCAGCGCCAGTGGGTCCAGCATCAGCCGGCGGCCCATCTGTGAGGCGCCGACACCGGTGATCGCAGCCTTGTCTTCGAACTTCTCGGTGGTGATCATCGGCCGCACGTGTTTGGCGTAATCCTGCGGCTCGATCTCGTCGGTGGGCAGGGGGGCCAGTGCCGGTTGGTCGGTGACCGGACGGAACAGCGGCAGCCAGACGTCTTCGTGCTGCTCGAAGACGACCTCCATCTGCTGGCCGAGCTCCAGCTGCGCCGGGTCGCAGTCGATGATGTTGGTGGTCAGGCGAACTCGCGGGTCTTCGACGAGCGCGACCTGGGCGACCACGTAGGGTGCCGGCAGCCCCGGAATACTGAATCGCTCGTTGATCGTGAATCCGATCAGCGTCGCGAGTCCAGATACCGTGCGGATGGCCGTCTTTCGCTCGCGGCAGTGTCGGCAGGCCGGCGCCGGCGGGTGGATCAACGCGTGGCAGTTCTCGCACTCGGTCACGCGCAGTTTGCCGTCTGCTCCTGCGGTCCAGAAGAATTCGTTCTCCGGTGTTACCTGTGGCAGCGGTGTGCGGGTCAACGGACAAATCCCCATTCTGCTTCGTTGGCGTCGGTCTCTGGATGTGGCTCGGGCGCCTCCCCGAGAATCGCAGCGGGTATGGGCACCGCGAGTGGACCGCCGGTCATTTCGATGATGGCGTGCACCGGGCAGTCCAACAATGCCCGTGTGACGGCGGGCTGGTCTGCTTCGGCGATTTCGCCGTTGCCGACGAGTGTCGCGTAGCCCCAGTCGTCGAGGGAGAAGTACGACGGCGCGTGCTTGGCGCAGACTCCGAACCCGTCGCACATCGTCCGGTCCAGGCGGATCTTCATGCCATCATCACCGCCTCCACTTCGTAGGGCCGCAGCGTGATGAATTCACCGGATTGGCATGCCGGGCAGCCGTTCTCCAGATGCCGCGCCACTTCGGCGGGGAAGTGGTCCAAGAGGCTGGCCGCGATGTTGGCGGCGCCGTCCAACGTCGCGCACGCACCGCGCCCACGCAGCTCCCGGGACCACCGCCGTAGTCGTCCGATGTCGTCATCCGTTGCGACACCGTCGCGCAGGCCCGCTGCGGCGGCGGCCATCGCGGCGGTGCCGTTGAAGCACGACCCGCACTGTCCGGCGTTCTCGCGGTCGAAATACGCCAGTACCGACGCGGCGACCGCCACCGGGCAGTCGCCGTTCAGGATCGAGATGGCGCCGCAGCCCAGGCCGCTGCCCAAGCCCCGCAGGGTTTCGTGGTCCAGTGTCGCGTCCAGCACACCGGGGCCCAGGAGACCGGCGAAGTAGCCCCCCATCAGAGCGCCCGTGGCCATTTCGCCAGGCACGCCGTGGAGTTCGAGCACATCGGCGAATCTGACGCCGTGCGGCAGCTCGTAGAGGGCGGGCGCTCGGCCCGCGCCGGTGATGGTCGCGAGGAACGTGCCCGGGGAGTCCGCAGTGCCGACCGATCGGAAGTCCCGGCCGCCGTGCGCGTGAATGTAGGGGAGATTCGCCAGGGTCTCGACATTGCTGACGAGAGTGGGCAGCGTGGCGACACCCTGCTCGAACGGGCGCGGTGGTTTGTCGGTGGGCTTGGCCGGTCCACCGTTGATGGCACGGACAGCGGCGGTCTCCTCGCCGGCGACATAGCCGGGCGCGACCGTCACCACCTCGACGGGCGGTCCCGGGTTCCCTTGTGCGACAGCGGCTGCCACGCTCGCGGCCGCGGCGGGATCCGAGACATAGACGTACGTCCGCTGGGCGCCGACGATGGTCGCAGCGAGCCGCAAGCCGTCCAGCACGAGGTGGGGCCGGTTGCGCAGCAGCCAGCGGTCTTTGCTGGATGCCGGTTCACCCTCTTCGCCATTGGCGACGACGACTGCTCCGCCCCGGTCCCGGCCGCCCGTCCGGACTGAACGCAGCTTGACCGCCATCGGGAACGCGGCGCCACCGCGGCCGCGCAGTCCGGCGTGTTCGACCTCGTCGAGTAGGTGCTCCGGGTCCGTGAGATCGCGATAGCCTCCGGACGCTACGTATTCGGCGTAATCCTCGCGGGACGCGCACAGCAGTCGCGGGGTGAGCCCCGGCCAGGCGGCCACCGTTAGGCTGTGCGGCATGCGCACGGCGGTGGTGCGGGTCGATATCGACCCTGCGGGTGAACTCACCCCTGACCAACTAGCGGACGGCATGGCAGTCCTGAAGGAGTTCGCCGCCGCGGCGGACATGGACGTGCTCGATGTGGATCTGGCCGCGATGCCGCCTCGGCGTCGCCAGGTGCAGCTGCTCGTCGCGGGAGGTGAGCCGGAATCCGTTCTTTCGCTGTGCGCCAGGGCTTTCGGAACCGTGCCGCAGCTCGGCGTCGTCACCTACGTCAGTCGCGGCACCGATGATGACGCGCACGGCGTGCTGGCGCGGTTCGGGATCGCCGGTGACGTCGCACGTGACCCCGGCTCCGAAGGCTTCGACATCGTCACCGTGACCTTGTCGAAAGTCGACCTGGAACGGATACCGGAGAGCCGCATCCACACGGCGCTGGAAGCGTCGCTGAACTGTGAGGTGCACATCCGCACGGTGTGAACTCATCGGCGGAGGAACTCCAGGATCGGCGGCGCTGCCTGTACCCAGGTGTCGAACATGTTGAAGTGCTTGACCTTTCCGGAGGCACGGGCCTCGTTGGCGCGCTCCCAGGCGTCTTCGGGCCACGGCGGGTCGATCAGTTGCGAACCTTTGATGAGACAGCTGACTTCGAGTGACGTCCGCTTCGGATGGTCGAGGTCATTCTCGCCGCCGCGGATGATCAAGGTCGGCACCGTGATGTTGTCGAACATCTCGTCCTCGACTCCCGGGATCGTCTGGCCGGGTTTGGGCACGAATGCATTGAGCCACCGGAGCATGAGTTTGAGGAACTCGTCGTTGTCGTAGGACTGGAGGCGACCGGCATTCGCCGGGTTGTCCGCGATGCGGTCGCGCCATTCATCCACTTGAGCAACGCCTTTCATTCCGGCGCCCCGGACGGCCAGGATGCTCGGCACGATGTAGTACGAGCCCAGGACGAAGGAGCCGTAGACGCCGCCGACGATGTTCCAGACCACCAGCTTGGTGACGATCTCGGGATAGAGCATCGCGGTGAGCATCGAATCCCGGGCGCCGCCCGAGCCGCCGGCGAGGATGCAGGGTCCGATCCCGAGCTTCGAGATCAGCGTGTACAGAGTTTCGGCGCGCATGTGGGATTCGCTCTGGCCGTAGAACTGCACATCGGACTTGCCGCAGTTGGGCCGGTCCCACAGCAGCACCCGGTAGCCGCCCCTGGCAAGCGCCTGTGCGAGTGGCCGCAGGCCCGGAATGTCCTTACTGAACCGGCCTCCGGGCGTCAACGCGATGAAATCGCCTGTTTTGCCGAGGATCTCGTACACGACGTTGCCGCCGTTGATCTCGATGACCTTCTCGCCGCGCTTGAGCGTGGGGCCCGGCTTCGCGGGCGCGCTCACGATTCACCTCTACGAGCGTGCTCAAAATGCCAATAAGAGGCGGCGTGTCGTGTGCAAACACGCGCGCTCGCGGAAAAGGGGTTTGTCATGCCTGCACCCATACCTCGTCGCCGATGACCCGTACCGGGTAGGTCCGGATGCTCCATTCGGGCTTCACAGCTGTTGTCCCGGTGGCCAATTCGAAGCCCCACTGGTGCCACGGGCAGTAGATGAACTCCAGGTCGCGCACCATCACGGCGTCACCCGGCACACTGTCGTCGACGACTGTCCGGCCGCGCGGGCGGCCCGAGCACAGCGGTCCGCCTTCGTGCGGGCAGTAGTTCGCGATGGCGTAGAACGTGCCGTTGACGTTGTACACGCCGACGCCGTGCCGTCCGATGGGCACCAACTTGTGTGTGCCCGGCGGGATTTCGTCGACGGTGGCGACGACGTGCTCGCGTCCCTGTGCGAGACGGGGCTCTTTCGGTTCCGTCAACTCAGAACACCCGGACCTGACCCTCGAGCGCGGGCACCGTCGTCGGGAGCCTGTACGTCTCGATGCCATTGCGGAACATCACCGCTTCGCGCGCGTGCTCGGGCAGATGCTTGACCAGCCAGCGGGGATCGTCGAAAGTCCAATGCGGATAGTCCGAACTGAACAACAGGATCTTCTCGCACTCCATCCACTCGAAGGCCCGCGTGAGTTCGGTTTTGTCCTCGGGGTAGTCCAGCGGCTGCGTGGTGAACTTGATGTGGTCCTTGACGTATTCGCTCGGCTTGCGCTTGATGTCGAGCCACGGCTTGCGGGCCTCGTAGAGCTTGTCCATGCGCCACATGAGCGGCAGGATCCAGGTGAACGCGTGCTCGACGAAAACGACTCGCAGCGTGGGGAACCGGTCGAACAGCCCGTCGAAGATCATGCTCATCACCTGGTTCGCGGCAAGCAGCGAATAGGTGACCATGAAGTCGTGGTTGTAGCTGGGCATGCCGACGGGTGGCATGGGCAGTTCTTCGTGGTGGCTGCGCGACAGGTGACAGCTCACCGGCATGTCGGCCTTGGTTGCGGCGGCCCAGATGGGATCGTATTTCGGGTCGCCCCAGGCGGGACGCGGTTCGGCCTTGATCAGGATCTGGCCCAGGAAGGGGTGGCCGGCCAGCCGGTCGATCTCCGCGGCGGCCGCGTGCGGTTCTTCGATCGCCACGCAGATCGAGCCGCGCCAGCGTTCGTGCCAGTTGTTGTGGCTGTCGAGCCAGTGATGCAGCTGCCACTCGTTCAGCGCCACATTGAGGGCATGATTGGCGCCACCGATGCGCGCGGGGTACGCGGCGGGCTCCAGAATCGCGATGTCGGCGCCGGCCTGCATGATCAGTTGCTGGAAAGCCAGATCAGGTTCGCTGCAGGCGAATTCGCCGTCCGGTGGGAAGGCATCGACGCGCATCGCGAACGTGTGCGCGTAGTCGGGGGCGTCGTAGTAGATCTGTTCGCCGACGTTACGGCTCAGGAAGTACTTGCTGCGCCAGGGCTCCGGGATGTACTGGATCAACTCACCCCGGCGCGGGGCCGGGTGTACGTCGGAGTCGACACACCGAACAGCGATGCGTTCGGCGGCCGGCTTGCGCTCGGTAACAGTCACAGTCATTGCGATCCTTCCTGCCTCACACGCCGACCGGCACCGCGATGCCGTACAGTTCGGCGGCGTTTTGCCAGCACAGCTTGTCGCGCTGTTGCGCGCTGTAGGAGTCGGGCACCGTGAGGTCGTTCAGCTGCCAGTGCGGGTAGCTGGACCCGTACATGACCATGTCGTCCTTGCCGGTGAAACCCAGCCACTCGCCGGCGAATTCGGCGTCGCCGGGTCCGTCCAGCGCGCCCTGGATGAAATACACGTGCCCGGGTAGATAGTCGCTGGGCATCTTCGGCGCCCACGGCGTCTGCTCGAGATGCGGCCTCCCGAAACAGTCCATGCGCCACATGAACGGGGTCAGCAGATCGGCGGCACCGTCGGCCCAGACGAACTTCAGCTCGGGCATCCGCTCGAAGACGCCCTCGGCGATCATGTTCATGAGGTGGTACAGGAAGTTCAGCGCCATGAAGCCGGCGTACTGCTCGTAGGTGTTCGGTACGCCCGACGGCGTTGGCGCGGACGCGATTCCCGCTCCTACCTCGATGTGCGCGGCCACCGGCAGGTTCGCGTCGACCGCTGCCTCCCACAGCGGCCAGAACTGCGGCTTGCCGAAGAGTTCGCGCGACTGCAGCGGGATGCCCAGCTGCACCACGCGGGGGTGGTCCTTGTACTTCGCGATCTCGCGCAGCGCACCGGGGATATCGTCGGGGTTGATCCGGATGGTGCCGCGGAAGCGGTCCCCGTATTCGGGATGTTCCAGCCAGCGTGACACCAGCATCTCGTTGTGCGCGGCGGCCAGTGCGCTACCGAGGTGCCGGTCGGGCATGATGCCGCGCGACATCGGGTGCAGCACAGCGACATCGACACCGCGGTTCTCGAAGAGGTGGGCGGCGACGGTCTCGGGATCAGAACCGGGGTACTGGCCGTCGGGCCCGGCGGTACCCGCGGCGTACTCGCCGCCGGGCGCGCCGTACCAGTCCATTTCGTAGTCGGGGAAGCCCCGGCTCTTGAACGGTTCGCGCAGCACATCGCGAAGGTCGCGGTTCGATCCGAAGAAAATGTGCACGCTGGCGTCGATGACGGGCGTACGCGTCCCGTCGTCGTGGTCGATCACAAGGCTGCCCTCCCGAGCTCTCGACTCAGTGTAAATCCTAATTACCTCAAAAGAGAATGCTATTCTCACTTTCGCGACCGATTTAAGCCGTAGGAGGCGCCGCATGCTATTGGAGTTCGACGCTGATCAGCGGTTATGGCAGGAGACCGTCCGGGATGCCGTAACCAAGCAGTGCCCGCCGACATTGATCCGGGCCGTCGCCGAGTACGACGCCGACCCGGCTCCGCTCTGGGGAACCTGGGTGGATGCCGGCTGGACGGAGATGGCCGACCCCGAGAACGCCGTGGAGTTGGCGATCGTGCTCGAGGAGTTGGGACGGGCCACGGACCCGACGCCTTTCCTGGCCACGATGACCCAGTTCGCCCCGCTGGCTGGGGAACGGTTTGATCCGCAGCAAGCCGGTGCTGCTGTCTATCAAGGGGTTTCGGCGCGTCGGGACGGCAGTGGCTGGGCGCTGGACGGCACCGCGCGCTACGTGCTCGACGGCGACCGCGCCGAACGACTGGTCGTGGTGACGGCGGCCGGCGTCTTTCTCGTCGACGCCTCGGCGGTAGGTGTGCGCCGGGATCTCGTGTTCGACCCGGTGCTGCACGTCGCCGACCTGTCGTTCGACGGTGTGCACGTGACCGACTCCGAGCGCCTCGGGACCGATGTCGAGCGCGGCCGGCACGTCGCGCTGACCGGCATGGCGATCACCATGGTCGGCGCCTGCCAGCGCATCCTCGACCTGGTGCTGGAGCACATCAAGGAACGCCATCAGTTCGGCGTCCCGATCGGCTCGTTCCAGGCGCTCCAGCACAAGGCCGCGGATATGCACGTCGCCATCGAACGGGCTCGCGCGCTGTCGTACTTCGCCGCGCTGACGATCAGTGTCGATGATCCGCGCCGACGGCTGGCGTCGGCGATGGCCAAGGCGTCGGCGGGGGAGTGCCAGGCCCTGGTGTTCCGGCACGGTCTGCAGTCCTTCGGCGCCATGGGATTCACCTGGGAGAACGACCTGCAGTTCGCGCTCAAGCGCGCCAAGGCCGGCGAGCTGATGCTCGGCGGCGCCGCAGAACACCGCGCAATGATCGCAGAGGAGTACCGTGCAACTCTCGTATGACGCCGACGTCGAGGCCTTCCGCGCCGAGTTCGCGGCGTTCCTCGATGAGCACCTGCCAACGGAGACAGAGACTTTGGAGCGGCCCCGGTCGGTGTCGCATATGCCACAGTGGGCGCGGGACTGGCAGCGGCTGCTGTTCGACAACGGCTGGCTGCTGCCGGCTCAGCCGCCCGAGTTCGGCGGCCGTAATGCCTCGGTGGTGCAGCAGTTCGTTCATCTAGACGAGCTGTGCCGCCGCCGGATTTACCACAGTTTCAACCCGCAGGGCGTGAATATCATTGCGGCGTCGCTGCTTACGTTCGGCACCGACGAGCAGAAGCAGCGGTGGGCGGTGCCGGTGCTGCGGGGCGAGAAGACCGCGTCGCTGGGCATGAGCGAGCCGAGTGCGGGATCGGACCTGGCCTCGTTGCGCACCCGCGCCGCGCGGGACGGTGACCACTTCGTCGTCAACGGCCAGAAGGTGTGGACGTCGGGCGCACACGATGCGGACTTCCTGCTGACGTTCGTCCGTACCGACCCCGATGCCCCGAAGCACAAGGGCATCAGCGTGTTGATCGTCCCGACCGATACCCCCGGTGTGGTGTGCCGGCCGTTCGCGGACCTGTGCAGCCAGGAAAACCTGGACTTCAACGAGGTCTTCTTCACGGACGCAAGGGTTCCGGCGGAAAACCTGGTCGGCCCGCTGAACGGCGGCTGGGGTGTGGCCAACGGTTCGCTCGGCCACGAGCGCACCATGATGTGGCTGGGGTTCGCCGATCGGATCGCCAACATGATCGCCGACTTCCGGCCGCGCACGGCACTGGAGCGCGACCAGTACGCCACGACCATCATGGACTATCACGCGTTACGGGCCATGGGCTCGGCGGCGCTGGCCCGCGCCTCGCGCGGCGAGATGGACACCCAGTCGGTGTCGGTGCTCAAGCTTCTCGGGTCCGAGGCCGAGCGGACTGCGCTCGAAAATGCGTTGTCGGCAGCGGGAATCGAGGGTCTCAACCACCCGTCGACCTCGGGGCGGTATGAGCACATGAACCTCGACCACTACTTCGTCAGCTGGTTCGAGCGTTATGCCCGCAGCTTCGGCGGCACCATCGCCGGCGGTACCTCCGAGATTCAGCGCAACATCATCGCGCAACACGTACTGGGCCTGCCGCGACCACGCTGACGCCGGCGCGCGTCCGAACCGGTCAGTGGCCGGTTCGGGCCGCGTTCGCGTGGATGGCGTCGCGGCAGTAGGCCGCAAGCCCTGGGAGACCGAATGTTTCGTCGTAGGTGGCGACGTACCTCGGATCACTGACGTACATATCTCCCAGATTCCGGTGGAAGTCCGGCGGGCAGTCGTAGAACCACCGGTTCACGTGTAGCCGGTGCTGCTCCGCCGCGTCCATCGCCTCGTCGGAGTCGGCCGGGAGCCCGGCGCGGAAGGCGTCGGACAACGCCTTCTCGACGGCCTCGCCCTCGCTCTTGATCTGTACCCAATCCGCCTTGGAGTAGGCCTTCGCCCGGCGCTGCGATTCCTTCCACTCGGCAGTCTCGCCCCACTTCTGCTCGGCTTCGGCCTGATAGTCGTCGAAGCTTTCGCCGAAGAGCTCGCGCATGTCGTCGTCGGTCATGGGGGTGTTCGTCATCGCCTTCTCCAATGCCTGATCGATGGCCTCGACGAGCGACTTCATCTCGTCGAGCCGGGACATGACGCGTTCGCGCTGACGAATCAGGTGGCTGACCTCGTCGCCCTCATCGAGCAGGCTCGCGATTTCCTCGAGAGGAAACTCGAGCCGGCGGTACACGATGATGTGGGACAAACGCGTCAGGTCCGCCGACGTGTACACCCGGTAGCCCGAGGCGGCACGCCGACTGGGGGTCAACAACCCGATGTCGTCATAGTGGTGAAGCGTCCGGACCGTGATGCCGAATCGCTCAGCGACTTCGCCCACGGTGAGTACGTCCACCGGCATCTCCTGCGTCACATCGATAAGGCTGGCGCCTCACGTCGCGTGAGGGTCAAGTCCCAACCTAGACGACGGATCTAGATGACGGCCGCTTCCTTGCGCTCGGTGATGGGGCGGGCCAGTTCCTGCTCGTTGCAGATGCGCTGCAGCCTCTCCAGTGTCTCGTCGAGGCCCGGGCCCAGGCGCTTGCCCGGGGTGAAGTTGGCCGGCAGATTCCGCATGCCCTGGATGACGCCGATGCTGTCGTAATGCACGGTGCCCTCGGGCTCGCACGCGTAGTCGGGCATCCGGTCCAGCACGGCGGTCAGCATGGACTTGAACACCGTGCGTGCCACATTGGATCCGACGCAGCGGTGCACGCCGATGCCGAAGCTGAAGTGCCGGTTGCCCTTCCGGTCCATGATCAGCTCGTTGGGCTGATCGAACACCGCCGGGTCGCGGTTCGCCATGGCCCATGACAACCACAGCCGCTCGTACCGCTTGAATTGCCGGCCTTCTACCTCGACGTCGTCGGCGAAGGTGCGGCCGTCGCCCGGCGCGGGGGTGAAGAACCGGAGGAACTCCTCGGTGGCGGGGTTGAGGAGCGTGGCGCGGTCGCGGCTGAGCCGCTCGCGCTCGTCGGGGTGTTCGCCGAGCCACTCCAGGGCGTGGGCGGTCAGTGCTGTCGTGGTGTCGAACCCACCGCCGATGATGAGTCCCAAGTTGCCCAGGATTTCCAGATCGGGCGCCGGTTCGCCGTCGATCCGCAGCTGCAGCATCGCGTTGACCAATCCGGGCCGCGGGTTCTGGCGGATCTCCATCATGTTGTTGATGATGTCGATGCCCATCTCACGGTGCTGCTCGTTGATCTTCTCGCGTTCGGGCGCGTGTTCGGGGGTGTACACCGAGGCATGTGTGGGCTCGCTGTAGACGTTCCACTTCTTGAGCTCGATACCCATCATCGCCAGGGTGAACACTGCCGGCACCACGTTGGCGAGATGCTCGACGAAGTCGATACGGCCCGACTCGATGTGCTCGTCCAGTGCGGCGCGGGTGATCTCGTCGACGAACGGTTCCCAGCGCTTGATCGCGGCGGGGGACAGGTAAGGGTTCAGCGCGCCGCGGTAGGTGCTGTGCTCGGGCTCGTCCATCTCGAGGATGCCGCCCCGAACGGCGGTGGCGCGGCTGGCTTTTGGAATCGTGATGCCCTGAAACGGCGTTTCGCCGCTGACGTCGTGGTGGTTGGATACCGCGGGGCAGCGCGCCAACTCGAAGACATGCTTGCTGTCAGCGGCCACCCAGTGGCCGTTGTAGGTGTCCGTCCACGCGACCGGGCACTTGGCCTGCATCTCCTCGGCGATCTGCTCGAACTGCAGGCGGTACTCCGGGGTATGCCGGTCGAAGTGGTAGGTGTCCTTCTTGCGCTCGTCCTGGACGCTCAAAGTTCCTGTCTCCCTGCTGGTCTCATGTGGGATCCGCTGTCGCTTCCCGCTAGCCTTCGATCGTGATGGCCTGTTCGGGGCAGGAGTGCGCGGCCTCACGGACCGCGTCTTCGAGCCCCGGCGCGACGACCTCGTCAACCGGTGACGACGTGCCGTCGATGTCGTTGAGCACGAACGCATCCGGCGCGATCATCGCGCACAGCGTGTGGCCCTGGCAGCGCTGCCCGTCAACCCAAACCTTCACTGTCTCTCCCGATCAGACGTGGTAGTCGTACCACTTGAGGTAACCGCCGGCGTCGACCCGCAACTGGGTGCCGGTGATGTAGCGGGCCTCGTCGGAGACCAACCACAGGATGGCGTTGCTGATGTCCTCCGGTTCCACGAAGTTGATCTTCATGGCCTGCTGGATGCCGAAGGCGGGCTCGGCGTCTTCGCGCGTCGGGTTCGGCAGGTCCGGCCGGAACGATTTGTACATCGGCGGGCTCTGCAGCATCGCGGTGTTGACGTTGGTCGGGTGCACCACGTTGAGCCGGATGCCGCGCGGCGAGAGCTCGGTGGCGAGGTCGTGGGCATATTGGGAGAGAAGGCGTTTCGACGTCATGTAGGCGAAGCCGCCGATATCGTTGCCCGGATTCATCTTGAGATGGGCGTCCATCAGCGCGGCAGTGGAGCCGGTGGCGACGATCGCGGCGCCCTCCTGCAGGTGGGGGAGGCAAACCTGGATGGCGTTGATCGTGCCGATCAGGTTGGTGTTGATGGTGTCGATCCAAGCCTGCAGTGGGACATCGCTTTTCATGCCGGCGACACCTGCCTGCGCGAGGACGATGTCGACCTTGCCGAATTCGGACAGCCCGGCGTCGAGGGCGGTTCGCAACTGCGTCACCTCGCGGACGTCGGCCTGCGCGGTGACACAGCGCTGGCCGGTCTTCTCGACGAGGTTCTTGGTTTCTTCGAGGTCCTCGGGTGTGGCCATCGGGTAGCCGATGGACTCGATGTCCTCGCACAGGTCGACGGCGATGATGTCAGCGCCCTCTTCGGCCAGCCGGACCGCGTGACTGCGGCCCTGGCCGCGTGCCGCGCCGGTGATGAAGGCGACCTTGCCCGCTACTCGTCCCACTGAAGTCATTGAAAAGCCTTCCTCCACTATGTGTTTCGTCCGCCGTTGACGCCGAGAATCTGCCCGGTGATGTAGCCGGCCTCTTCGGAGATCAGGAACGCGCAGGCCGCGGCGATGTCTTCGGGGCGGCCGATGCGCCGCACCGGTGTCGCTTCGATGCTCTGCGGCACCTTCAGGTATCCGCGCTCTTCGGACTTCCGCAGCATCGGGGTGTCGATGAAGCCGGGCGGCACGGCGTTCACCGTGATGCCCGCCGGCCCGTACTCCAACGCCAGCGACTTCGTCAGTCCGTTTACGGCCGATTTGGCGGCCACATAGGGCGACATGTAGGGCTGCCCCGAGTGGGTGCTCGACGACGAGATGTTGACGATCCGGCCCCAGCCCGCTTCGAGCATGTCGGGCAGTACCGCCTGGATGCAGTGGAAGACGCCGTTGAGATTGACGTCGATCACCCGCTGCCAGTCCTCGAATTCCAAATCGGTGAACCGCTTGAACTTCTCCAGTCCGGCGGAATTCACGAGGACTGTCACCGGCCCGAGCTTCGCGCGGATGCCGTCGAGCGCGGCATCGACCTGCGCGCGGTCGGTGACGTCGGCGGTGAAGCCGAATTCGTCGTCCGATGGGTTGAGATCAAGGGTCGCGACGTTGAGGCCGTCGGCCCGCAGGCGCGCGACGATGGCGCGGCCGATGCCGGACCCACCTCCGGTAACGACGGCATTCTTCACGATTGGCTACCGATGTAGATCACTGAGAGAAATCTCCCTTCCGATTTTGAGAACGATACTCTCCATCTTCGATGTCCCGCAACAGAACCGCCAATAACAGGGTCCACCTGCTTCTACGGTCCAAATGGTTGCCGCGGACAGTCCGCCGGTCGACGGTTTGATGGCCGATTGCATATCGGAAAAGGCGCGGTATGCGAGTAGCATTACCGAAATTGAAGAATGATGTTTCCCAAACAGAGGAGGTCGGATGGGGCCCTTGGATGGTGTCCGAGTCCTGGAGGTCGCGATGTACGGATTCGTGCCGTCGGGCGGCGCGGTGCTCGGCGAGTGGGGTGCCGACGTGATCAAGGTCGAGCACGCGGTGACCGGTGACCCGCAGCGGGGCCTGCGGCAGACCGGCACGCTGCGGGTCGAGGGCGACCCCAATCCCAACATCGAGCACGCCAACCGCGGCAAGCGGAGCATCGGGCTCGACATGGCGGTCCCCGAGGGGCGCGAGGTCCTGCTGGAACTGGCACGTCGGGCCGATGTCTTCCTGACCAGCTTCCTGCCCGGCCACCGCAAGAAGTTCGCGATCGATGTCGACGACATCCGGGCCGTCAACCCGGCGATCATCTATGCGCGCGGCAGCGCGCTGGGTCCGCGCGGTGCCGAGTCCGAAAAGGGCGGGTACGACATGACGGCGTTCTGGTGCCGCGCAGGCACCGCCGCCACCATCACGCCGCCCGGCATGCCCGGCATGATCGCGCCGCCGGGACCGGCCTACGGCGACACCATTTCCGGGACGAACCTGGCCGGTGGCATCGCGGCTGCGCTGTTCAAGCGTGAGCGCACCGGCGAGCCCTCGATCGTCGACGTGTCGCTGCTGGGCAGCGGGCTGTGGTCGATGGGCCATACCGTCGCGCTGACCTCTCACCTCGGCCAGTTGATGGAGGCGCCGGCCCCGGGGGTCCACGGTTCGCCCATCAATCCGCTTGTGGGCCTTTATGAAACGTCCGACGGACGCATCATCTCGCTGGTCATGATGCAGCCCACCAAGTTCTGGGCCGACGTGTGCCGGCACATGGAACTGGACGAATACATCGACGATCCGCGATTCGTGACGGCGCAGGACATCGCGGCCAATACCGCGGCGGCCGTGGAGATTCTGGGTAAGGCAATGGCGACCAAGACACTGGCGGAGTGGAGTGAACGGTTCGCCACCCTCTCCGGTCCGTGGGCGCCGGTACAGGACACACTGCAGGCCGCCAAGGATGCCCAGATTCGGGCCAACGACTACCTGGTGCAGGCAGGCGAACTCGAATTGGTCGCCAACCCGGTGCAGTTCGATGTCGCGCCGCCGGAGACGGGCCCGGCGCCCGGCTTCGCCGAGCAGACCGAAGAGATCCTGTTGGAACTCGGGATGGACTGGGACCGCATCATCGAACTCAAGTCGGCCGGCGCGGTCACGTAGAGGCACTCGCCAAGCGCAGATGTCCCCCAAAACAACGGTTTTGGGGGACATCTACTTTTCTCGCAGGCTCAGGCCTTGGCGGCCAGCGGGGTGAAGTTGATGCTGAGATCGGTGACGCCGCGCAGGACGAACGTCGGCTCGTAGTTGTAGTGCCGGTTGCCATCCGGACCGTGGGCGGCCTCGTCGAGCTGGATGTCGCCCAGGCGGTCCAGAATCCGCTCGAGCGACACTCGTCCTTCGACGCGGGCCAGTGGTGCCCCCGGGCAGGAGTGCACACCCCGGCTGAAGGCCAGGTGCTCGCGAACGTTCTTGCGATCCAACTGGAATTCGTGGGGCTGGTCGAACCGGCGCGGATCCCGGTTGACCGCGCCGGGGCTGATCATGACGACGGTGCCGGCCGGGGCGTCCATGTCGCCGACCTTCGTCGACTTGCGTACCAACCGGTGCAGCGTCTTGACCGGACTTTCCATGCGCAGGCATTCCTCGACGAAGTTCGGGATACGGCTGCGGTCCTCGCGCAGCCGCTTCTGCAGCTCTGGTTGCTCGCCGAGGAAGCGCATCGCGGCGGTGAGCAGCTTGGCCGTCGTCTCCTGGCCGGCGCCGAAGAGGAACGTCGCGGTCTTGACGACGTCGCTGATCTCGGGCGTCGATCCGTCCTCGTACTTGGCCGTGGCCAGTGACGTCAGTACGTCGTCGCGGGGGTGGCTGCGGCGTTCTTCGAGGTACTGGCCGACCTTCTCGTCGGCCCATTCCAGCGGATTGGACGCCAGCGGCTCGTGGTCGAGCGCGCCCACGCGGCTGCCGGGGCGCTCGGCACCGAATGCCTGACGGAAGTCCTCGTGGTCCTCCTCGGGCACGCCCAGCAGGTCGGCCACGACGAGCAGGGAGAAGGGCCGTGCGTAGGACGCCAGGAACTCGCATTTGCCGTCGGCGATGAACTCATCGATGTGGCGGTCGGCGAGCCGCCACATGAAGTCCTCGTTCTCCTTGAGGCGCTTGGGTGTCAGGAGCCGGGACAGGAGCGAGCGGGCGCGGGTGTGCTCGGGCGGATCCATGGTGATCATGTGCTCGAACATCGGGATGGCGGTGCGGTTTTCGGCGAGCTGGGCGCAGATGTCATCGCCCTCGGGGGTGAACGGAAGCGGGGTGAACGGACCCGTGACTGCGACACAAGCGGAGAATGAGTCGGCATCCTTGTAGACCGCGTTGGCCTCTTCCCAGCCGGTGACCGCCACGACGCCGTAATGGTTCTCCCTGGTCACCGGGCACTTGTTGCGCAGATGGTCAAAGTACGGGTGCGGGTCCGGCACCAGTGACTGGTCGGTGTAGTAGTCGACCTCGTCGAAGTTCGTCATGTGTGGGCTGGCCTCCAGGCGTCGATTTGCAACCAAAGTGCTGGGCACTTGCTTAGCATCTGGATTGTGGCGTGGTCAAGGTCACACGGCGGGATGCGGACAATTACGATCGGCGCGGCAGCGATCGAGAACGGACTGTGACGGCATGGCATCGGAGCGAAGGATCGGCGGACCCGAGGCGAAGAACCGCGGGGCTCTACTCGACGCTGCGGAAGCGTTGATGCTCGACGAGGGCTACGCGGCGGTGACGTCCCGAAAGGTCGCCGAACGGGCCGGCCTCAAACCGCAGCTGGTGCACTACTACTTCCGCACCATGGACGATCTGTTCCTGGCCGCATTCCGGCGCCGGACCGACCAGGGATTGGCGGCGCAGTCGTTGATCCTGCTGGCGCCGAACCCGCTGCGGGCGCTGTGGACCTTCCTCATCGAGAACCGCGACACCGCGCTGATCATGGAATACGCCGCGCTGGCCAACCATCGCAAGGAACTCGGGTCCGAGATCGCGGGTGCGGCACAGCAGTTCCTGGAAGGGCAGGCCGAGCTGGTCGGCACGGTGCTGGCGAAATACGGCATCGATGCCGAAGAGCTGCCTCCGATCGTCGCGATCTCACTGATCGTCGGCATGTCGCAGCTGCTGACCATGGAGGCCGCTCTCGGGGTTTCCGTCGGTCATGACGAGATCCTCGCGTACTTCGACCGCCACCTCCGCAAGCTCGATCCGGCGCCCGACAACTAGGGCTCGGCCGTCGGCAACCAGCCCTCCGGCCGCGAACCACACGGAAGCGATTGCGTGTTCGCGCCATATGAGAATAAGATTCTCACGAATCGCGAAGGAGAATTTCATGGGACAACTGTCGCATCGGGTCGACATTCCGTTTCCGCTGTTCGACGCGGACAACCACCTCTACGAGCCGCCGGAGGCGCTGACCAAGTACCTGCCCAAGGAAT
>Ga0265327_10001675_pt1 | contig 26605 bp, 13 predicted proteins | sample 41621metaG_FD_202089 | JGI IMG/M metagenome (GOLD analysis project Ga0265327, IMG submission 202089) | Rhizosphere microbial communities from Carex aquatilis grown in University of Washington, Seatle, WA, United States - 4-16-21 metaG | ecosystem: Host-associated > Plants > Roots > Rhizosphere...
GCAACACAGCAACCTGCACGCAAAGTGTAACGGTAAAAGATAACCAATTGCCAACGATTACCTGTGGCGGCGGCATCAATGTCAATTCTGACGCAGGCGTGTGTACGTATGCAAGCAATCAGTTGACCGCACCGGCAACATCAGATAATTGCGGTGTAAGTACAGTCATAGCAACACCGTCGAGTTTAGTGTTAGGCGCAAATACCGTCACATGGACAGTAACCGACAACAGTGGCAACACAGCAACCTGCACGCAAAGTGTAACGGTAAAAGATAACCAATTGCCCACGATTACTTGTCCAGCTAATATTACTACAAATGTACAAACTGGTATATGCGGAATAAACGTTACTTATCTAACTCCTGTTGGAAATGATAATTGTATTGGAGCTGTAACTATCCAAAAATTGGGATTGGCAAGTGGGAATATTTTCCCTATTGGCAATACAACCAATACTTTTGAAGTAACTGATGGGGCTGGTAACAAATCAAGTTGTTCGTTTACCGTAACAGTTATCGACAATGAAGCACCTGTTATTAGCAGTTGTCCTGCTGATTTGAATGTTACCACTGGAGTTGGTAGATTGACATGTGATCAAACAGTAACTTGGAATGAACCAACTGCGATTGACAATTGTTTAGGTTCTATGACTTATACCACTCGCAATTATGCCCCAGGTACATCTTTCCCTGTCGGCACTACAGCTGTTATTTATACATTTATAGATGCCTCCAACAATGTTTCGACCTGTAGCTTCAATGTTACTGTTACCGACAATACTTCACCAGTTATTAGCAATTGTCCTGGTGACATAAATATTAATACTGGCGCAGGTAGATTAACTTGTGATCAAACAGCTACATGGACAGAACCGACTGCTTTAGACAATTGTTCGGGTGTAGTAAATTTTGCTACACGTAACTTTGCACCCGGAAGTATTTTCCCTGTTGGTTCAACTGCAGTAATTTATACATTTAAAGATATGTATAACAATACATCTACTTGTAGTTTTAATGTTATAGTTAATGATAATACTGCGCCTGTCATAAGTAATTGTCCAAACGATATTAATGTCAATACAGGATCAAGTAGATTAACCTGTGATCAAACTGTAACTTGGACAGAACCTACAGCTTTAGATAATTGCACTGGTGTCATGACTTATACTTCTCGTAGTGAAACACCAGGTGCAACATTCCCTGTAGGAACGACAGCTGTAACTTATATTTTTAAAGACGCTTCGAATAATATATCTACATGTTCATTCAATATCATTGTAAATGACAATACAGCTCCGGTTATTAGTAATTGTCCAGGTAACATTAATGTCAACACCGGTGTTGGTCGTTTAACTTGTGATCAAACAGCAACGTGGGCAGAACCTACAGCTTTAGATAATTGCGCTGGCATATTGACATATATTTCTCGAAGTGCAATTCCGGGCGAGACTTTCCCTGTTGGTAGCACTTCAGTTGTTTACATATTTAAAGATTTATCCAACAATGTTTCAACCTGTAGTTTTAATGTGATTGTTAATGACAACACAATTCCAGTGATTTCGAATTGTCCTTCAAATATCACGCAAAACAATGATGCTGGAAATTGTGGTGCTTTAATAACTTGGACTGAACCAACCGCTTTAGACAATTGTACTCCTACCAATAATTTAGTTTGGACAAAGTCGAATATTTCCGGAACTATTTTCGCCGTTGGTGTTACGACGGTTAGCTACTATGTTACAGATAAAGCAAAAAATAATAGTTTGACTTGTTCGTTTGATGTTACAGTTCTTGATATTGAACCACCTACTATCGACTGTTCTTCAATTGGTAATAAAATAATTGATTTAGGTCAGGGCAATTGTATGTATGTTGTAAATGGTAGTAGCTTAAATCCAATTTATTCAGATAATTGTTCGATAAAAAATGTAAGCTATACTTTAGCCGGAGCTACAATTGGTACTGGTAATAACTTAAACGGAGTAAGTTTAAATAAGGGTTTAACTACAGTTACTTGGTCTGTAAGTGATGGTATTCAAACAGCTACTTGTAATTATACTGTAACTATTCTTTGTAATAAACCACCGATAGCAGTCAACGATTATACGACAATGACAAGCGGTAGCACTGCAACAGGAAATGTTTTAACAAACGACAGTGATCCAGACGGCGACCTATTGACAGCCTTGACAGTAAATAATGTACCGACCTTACATGGAGACATCACCATTTTAGGCGACGGCAGCTACAGTTACACGCCTGATCCAAGTTTCATAGGTATCGAAACATATACTTATACAGTTTGTGATAACGGCATACCATCGCTTTGTTCAAGTGCGACATTGTTTATTACTGTCAATTCGCCGGGTGCAAAACCAATCTTGAACGATGACTACAACAGCACGTCAGCGCAAACACCGGTTAGTGGTAATGTTTTATTAAACGACATCAATCCAAATGGAAATATATTGACCGCGACATCGGCAAACGTAACCACAACATCCGGTATATTATTGTTAAACGTAAGTGGTGCATACACATTTACACCCGCGTCTGGCTTTAGCGGAGCATATACATACACATACAAAGCTTGCGACAATGTAGTCAACTTATGCAGCACCGCAGTATTGCATATCGATGTAAGTGCATCGCCAAATGCGCCACCGTTAGCAAATCCTGACGTAACAACAACACCGGAAAACACACCGGTTAATGGAAATGTATTAACAAACGACAGCGATCCGAATGGCAATACGTTGACGGTTCAACCTGTAAATAATTATAAGACAACGCACGGTACAATAACAGTCAATGCAAACGGAACTTATACCTACACACCGGATGCAGGTTACAATGGCGTCGATACTTATATTTATACGGTTTGCGACAATGGCACACCGGTAGAATGTAATACATCGACATTGACAATCACAGTAACGAAAGTTAATCATGCTCCGGTAGCACAAAACGACAATAGCACATTTAACGAAAACAGTCAGTCAACAGGAAGTTTGGCAACCAACGACAGCGATCCAGACGGCGACATGTTGATTTATACAGTAGTCAATAATATAGCTACATCGCATGGATTAATTAGTATAGACGTCAATGGAAATTATACCTACACGCCCAATACAAATTACTTTGGCAGCGACAGCTATACATATTCAGTTTGCGACAATGGCATTCCACAAATGTGTACATCAGCTACATTGAATATAACTGTCATCAGAGTAAATCTGCCACCAGTAGCAATCAATGATTATGCATCAACCAGCTTTAACAATCCTGTTAGCGGAAATGTATTAACTAATGACAGTGATCCCGATGGTAAACCAATTGCAGTTACACCAGTCAGCAATTATAAGACACCACAAGGAACAATTACAGTCAACGCAAGTGGTAGCTATACTTATACGCCGGATGCTGGTTTCAATGGAACGGATACATATACTTACACAGTTTGCGACAACAATGCAACGCCTTTATGTGCGACAGCAACTTTGACGGTACAAGTATCACCGAGCAGCAATGCAGCGCCTGTTGCAATTCCCGATGTAGCGACAACACCAATGAATATAAGTGTCAGCGGCAACGTTGCAAGTAATGATTTTGATCCTGATGGAAATTATCCATTAAATGCAGCAGTTTACAGTGGCGTTACAACTCATGGACAAATTGTATTAAGCAACAATGGCAACTTTACTTACATCCCGAACACCGGTTTTGTAGGAATAGACATTTACACTTATACAATTTGCGATTCCGGTACACCGGTACAATGCGCACAAGCTACTTTGACCATTACTGTAACACCTGTTAACAGCCCAATAATAGCCAAAGACGATCAGTCAAGTACCTACAAGAACTGGCCTGCGAATGGCAATGTTTTAGATAACGACGTTGATCCCGACGGCGATCAGATGATTGTACAATCAGTAAATAATTTTGCCACTGCGCATGGTATCATTAGTATTGCGTCGAATGGCGAATACTATTATGTCCCTGCCTATAATTATGTAGGCGACGACAGCTATGTTTATACTGTTTGCGACAATGGTGTACCGTCTTTATGCAGTACAGCAACATTAACAATACATGTTTTGCCGATGAACAATCCACCGGTAGCAGTAAACGACGCACTAACCATACAGAAAAATACCACCGGTACAGGCAATGTCTTAACCAATGACAGCGATCCGGACGGAAATATTCTGACCGCAACACCGGTTAATCATGTCACGACAGCAAACGGCACCATTACTATCAATGCAAATGGAAATTATAGCTATACGCCAAATAGAAATTTTGCAGGTTTCGACAGTTATACTTATACCGTATGCGACAATGGCAATCCGGTTAAATGTAGCAATGCAACTCTCTACATTAACGTTTTAGATAATATTCCACAAGCTGTAAGTGATGTTGCATCGGTTCTTGAAAATAGCATTGTAAATGTTCCAGTATTAGCAAATGATAAAGGTCTGCAAGACGTCCCTGTAATAGTTACAATATCTACTCCGCCTGCACATGGAAAGTTTGTTGTCAAAATTGACAATACTGTAACATATATTCCTAACATCAATTTCTACGGTACGGATGTATTTAATTATACAGTTTGTGACTTCAACAACCAATGTTCAACTGCAAGCGTAAATATTACAGTTATTAAAGTTGACCAGATACCAGTTGCAAAAGACGACGTGGCAACTGTACCTGAAGATGGAACTGTTAATATTCCAGTCTTAACAAATGATATTGGTTTAGGCGATGGTCCGTTAACATTAAATGTAACGCAACCGGCACATGGTAAAGTAATAGTCAATCCAGACAATTCAGTTACTTATATTCCGACTCCAGATTATAACGGTTCTGATGTATTTACTTATACAGTTTGCGATGCAGACAATCAATGTAGCACAGCAAATGTTAGAATTACAGTAACGCCTATTGACGAAATTCCTGTTGCTGTCAACGATAACGCAACAGTACCGGAAAACAGCAGTGTTACAACGGCGGTGTTAAGCAATGATAGTGGTATGGAAGACACGCCGATAACTGTCAGCATAGCTGCGCAACCAACACATGGTAAAGTTACAGTCAATTCAGACAATACGGTAACTTATACACCAGATTTGAATTATAGTGGTAACGATACCTATCAATATACTGTATGCGATAAAGATAAACAATGCTCAACAGCAACAGTCTTTATTATTGTTACGCCGATAGATCATATACCGGCTGCAAAAGACGATGTTGCAACAGTATCAGAAGGTGGAAGTGTAACAATACCAATTTTGAATAATGACAGCGGTTTGCAAGACAGTCCAATAACTGTCAGTATCGCAACTCCACCGTCGCATGGTAATGTTGTAGTTAATCCTGACAATACAGTAAATTATGTTCCTGATCCAAATTACAGCGGTGCGGATGTATTTACATATTCTGTTTGTGATAAAGACAATCAATGTAGTACAGCTAATGTTACAATTACTGTTGTTCCTGTTAATCATATACCACTTGCAAAAGACGATTATGCTACTGTATTAGAAAATAGCAGTAAAGTTGTAACGATATTAGCAAATGACTTAGGCTTGCAAGACGTTCCATTGACTGTCAATTTACATGTTTCGCCAATGCATGGTTCGGTAGTGGTCAATTCAGACAATACTGTAACATATACACCTAATCTTAACTATTACGGATTAGATGCGTTTACTTATACTGTTTGCGATAAGGATAATCAATGCAGTTCTGCCGCAGTATATATAACAGTAACGCATATGGATCAAATACCGTTGGCAATTGACGATAATGCAACTGTACTCGAAAATAGTACAGTTACAACACTTGTTTTAAACAATGATCAAGGCTTAGGCGACGGTTCTATAAAAGTTAGCATAGCAAGTCAACCGGCAAATGGTACTGTTGTTGTCAATTCCGATAACACAATTACTTATATTCCTGTGAATAATTACAGCGGCACAGATATTTATCAATATACTGTTTGCGATGTTGACAACCAATGCAGCACTGCTAATGTAAATATTACGGTTATACCTGTCGATCAAATACCGTTAGCAAAAGACGATAAGGCAGTTGTACCCGAAAATGGAAGTGTAATTATTCCGGTATTGAATAACGACTCCGGTTTAGGTGATACTCCATTAACACTAAACATTGCAACACAATCTGCGCATGGTAACGTAACTGTCAATGCCGATAATACAATTACATATATTCCGGTAACAAATTACTATGGCATCGATGTATTTACTTATACAGTTTGCGATAAAGAAAATCAATGTAGTACGGCGACTGTAAATATTACGATAACTCGTGTGGACAATATTCCTTTGGCAGTTGACGATAACGCAACAGTTCCAGAAAACAGCAGCGTAACAACGCCGGTGTTGAATAATGATCTTGGCTTAGGTGATGTACCTTTAAAAGTGAGTATTGCAATGCAACCAGCACACGGTACTGTAACTGTCAACACTGACAATACCATAACATATACGCCGGTTCTGAATTATGTTGGTACTGATAATTACCATTACACAGTATGCGATAGAGACAATCAGTGCAGTACAGCCAATGTTACTATTTTAGTAATTTATGTTGACCAAATACCGGTTGCAAATAATGATAATGCTACGGTATTGGAAAATGGAAATGTAACAATTCCGGTATTGAACAATGACATTGGTTTAGGCGACACTCCAATAACGCTTAGTATAGCGACGCAACCAGCACATGGAACAGTAATAGTAAATAATGACAATACCGTTTCTTATGTACCGAATCAGAATTATTATGGAACAGATGTATTTACTTACACAGTCTGCGACAAAGAGAACCAATGTTCTACCGCAACAGTCAATATAAATGTAATTCGTGTTGATAATATTCCTTTAGCAATTGACGACGCCGCAACTGTAACCGAAAATGGAATAGTAAATATTCCAGTATTAGGTAATGATCAGGGATTGGGAGACACACCATTAACTGTAAGTATAGCGACTAATCCTGTAAATGGTAAAGTTATTATCAATACCGACAATACAATAGCTTATATACCTAATCTAAATTATTTTGGTGGCGATGTATTTACTTACACAGTTTGCGATAGAGATAATCAATGTTCGACAGCTAAAGTAACAATTATTGTTACAAGAGTTGATCAAGTTCCACTTGCAATTGACGACAATGCAACTGTTCCCGAAAACGGAAATGTTACAACAGCCGTATTAACTAACGATCAAGGTTTAGGCGACACTCCGGTTAAAATTAGCATTGCAACACCACCGCTACACGGCAAGGTTGTTGTCAATTCTGACAATACAATTATGTATGTTCCTGAGCTTAATTTCAATGGCGTTGATGTTTATAGTTATACTGTATGCGATGTCGAAAACCAATGCAGTACGGCAAAAGTACATATTACTGTAACGCCAGTAAACGTTCCGTTAGCAATAGATGATAGCGCAATTGTTCCTGAAAATAGTAGCGTAAAGATTCCAATATTAAGCAATGATTTAGGATTAAATGATGTTCCGTTGAATCTTACAATTGCAACACAACCGTTACATGGTAAAGCTGTTGTCAATACAGATAATACAGTTACATATATTCCTAATTTGAATTATACCGGAACAGATATATTTACTTACACAGTATGTAATAAAAATAATAATTGCAGTACAGCCAAAGTAAATATTACAGTACCAGTTCCAGATCAAATACCAGTAGCCATTGACGATAATGCAACAGTAAAAGAAAACGGTACAGTAACAACTTCAGTTTTGAATAATGATCAAGGTTTAGGTGATACTCCGGTAAAAGTTACTATTGCAACAAACCCGGCACATGGTAAAGTCGTTGTTAATATTGATAATACAATAACTTATGTTCCTGTTCTAAACTTTAACGGTAACGATTCCTACACTTATACTGTTTGTGACAAGGAAAATCAATGCAGTACAGCAACAGTTCGCATAATTGTAACACCAGTTCCTGTTGCAGTTGACGATAACGCTACAGTCCCACAAGACGCAAGTGTTAAGGTATCCGTTTTAAATAACGATCAAGGAACAAGCAATGTACCGGTAACTGTAAGCATTTCTACGCCACCGTTGCATGGTACAGTTGTTGTCAATACTGACAATACCGTTACTTATACAACCGGTTCAATCTATTTCAGTACAGATGTATTTACATATATCGTTTGCGACAACAATGGTAATTGTAGTTCGGCTTTAGTAAACATTACGATAACAAAAGTTCTTCATCCGCCAGTTGCAGTTAATGACGCTTTGACGACGACTGAAGATGTCGCCGGAACAGGAAACGTTCTGACAAATGACTTTGACAGTGACGGCACAGCAATTGCAGTTAATCCGGTAACAAATGTCCGAACATTGCATGGTACAATTAGTATTGCAACAGATGGTTCTTATACTTACACGCCCGATCCGAATTATTATGGAGCAGATGAATATTCTTATACCATTTGCGACAACAATGTTCCGTCAATGTGTGCGTCTGCAAAAATTATTATTACCGTAACAGAAGATAATAAACCGCCAATAGCTAAGAACGATACTGCTTATGCTTGGGTAAATACCAAAGTTGGTGGCAACGCATTGACAAACGACATTGATCCGGATAATGATAAATTGATTGCAACAACAGTTGTCAATTATAAGACTTCGAACGGAACAATAACAATCGATGCCGACGGAAATTTTGTCTATACACCAAATACTAATTTCATAGGCACTGACAGTTATACATACACAGTTTGCGACAACCGCCCTGATGCACTTTGCACAACTGCAACGATTGTTATAATTGTTAAATCGAAAAATACTCCACCTGTCGCAGTTGACGATTATTCAACCACGCAGCAAGATACACCAGTTAGCAGAAATGCATTGCTTAACGATTACGATCCACAAAATGATGCTTTAACAGTAACTGTAGCAACTGATGTAAAAACTACAAACGGAAAAATCACAATAGATGCAGCAGGTAATTATACCTACACACCAAATGCTGGATATTCCGGACTGGATTCTTACGTCTATACTGTAACCGACAATGGAATACCACCAATGCACTCAACTGCAACAATACATATAACGGTATTACCGAATTTGCAAACTCCAACAGCAGTGCCAGATGTTTACACAACAAATCAAGACGTACCTGTAACGATGATGATACTTAGCAACGACATAGGCAATCTTGATCCGAGTTCGATTGTAATTGTAACACAACCTACGCATGGTACTTTAGCTTATAATGAGCAAACGGGTAGTGTTACATATATACCGGATGCTAATTATTCGGGCACTGACGGCTTTGTTTATACAGTTAATGACAAGAATGGTCAAACATCGAATAAAGCACAGGTAACAATAACCATTATACCACGTCCACTTCCACCGGTAGCTGCAAACGACTTTGGAACTACTGACCAGGGAAAATCAATTACAATTAATGTTGCTGATAACGATACTCCCAAGGACAGTTTAGTTCTAAATAGCATACAAATAATCAGACAACCGGTAAGTGGTGCATTTGCTATAATCGAAGGTGACGGAAATATTACAGTCGATTATGTAAACCATCCGATGTACTGGGGAAAAGATACATTGTATTATCGAATTACAGCTAAAAATGGTTTGAGTGATTCTGCAATGGTAATTATTGATGTAAAGATGGAATTGTCGAACACATTCTCGCCCAACGGCGACGGCAAGAATGATACTTATATAATTCCTAACAGCACGCCAAATACCGAAATAATTATCTTTAACCGTTGGGGAAGTCAGGTCTATAGCGCTTATCCATATCACAACGATTGGGATGGTACCGGAACCGGTATGACATCGAAATTACCGACAGGTACATACTATTACATCATCGATTTACACAATGGTTCGCCCAAAATAGTAGGTTATATCTATCTGACTTATTAATAAATTTGATAATAACCTGACAGGCTTAAAAACCTGTCAGGTTAATATCACAACAAATGAGTAAACCGACATTGCGTCAAAATAAAAAAACAGAAAAAAGATTTAAAAAATATTGAAGTCATGGAAAAATCAAAAGAAATTACCCGTATAGCTCGCATCAGCGTAATGATAATTTTTGCAATGCTAAGCGCTCGCGTATATGGTCAGCAGGAAGCCGAATATACACAGTATATGTTTAACACACTTAGTGTAAATCCGGCTTATGCAAGCACCAAGAATGCTTTAAATGCAATCTTGCTGTCGCGCGACCAGTGGGTAGGATTAGCAGGTGCTCCCAAAACGCAAAGTTTAACAGTTATTGTACCAGTAATGAAAGAAAGAATTGCGGTTGGTTTTTCTTTCGTTCGCGATCAGGTTGGACCATTAACGACAGATAATTTATCTCTTGATTTTGCATACAAAATAAAAATACATCAGGATGGTTATCTGACAATGGGTGTCGATGCCGGTATTGACTATAAGAAATCTGACCTGACATCGCTGACGCCGTTGGATAAATCAGATCCATCGTATAACAGCAATTACATGAGCAAACTGGCTCCCAGTTTTGGCGCCGGATTGTATTATTATTATGCCAGTAAATTGTACTTAGGCGTTTCTACACCAACAATCAACCAAAGTGATTTAAGCGTTGATGCATCAGGAAGTGTTGGTGGCGTCAATGACCAAAGTTTAAGGCACTATTATATTATTGGCGGTTACGTTATAGATTTAAGCGAAAAGATAAAATTTAAACCTGCGTTTTTTACCAAGTTAGTCAAAGGCGCTCCTGCATCGGTTGATTTAACTGCTCAATTTATGTTTAGCGACCGTTTAATATTAGGTGCAGCATATCGCGTTGGCGATTCGTTTTCTGTTATGGCAGAATTGCGGGTATTCGAAAAATTCTGGATTGGTTATGCGTTCGATCAGACATTGACTAAATTAGCAACATATAATTCGGGCACACACGAAATTCTGTTGAGTATGGATTTGGAAATGGTACGCGATGGAATTATCAAATCGCCACGTTTCTTTTAAAAATAAAATAATACCAAAACAATTGTATTGCTAAAAATTGTATATTAGTATAAAATTTTATGGCAGATAAATCAACAATAAATCTAAGTTATAAACCTAAATTATAAATCATGAACTTTCGATTTTACACCCGATTAGGCATTCTATTTTGTTTATTACTTATCACAACCACCTTAAAAGCTCAAAGTTTGCGCCTCCGTAATGCCGACGATGATTACGAACATCTTGCATATACAAAGGCATTGCCATTGTACGAAAAAGAGTCGAAAACCAAAGATTCGAGTGCATATATTTTTATGCGTGTTGGAGATTGTTATCGGCATCTCAATCAACCGAAGCTGGCAGAACCTTGGTATGCTAAAGCAGTCAAGTATGATGATGTCGATCCAGAAGCGTTATTTAATTATTCTACCGTACTAAAAGAAAATAACCGTTATGCAATGGCTGATATTTGGTTGCAAAAATTTTTGAAAATTAAGAAAGACGACCCAAGAGCAAAACGTTTGATTGATAACAGTTCGTTTGTTGAGTTACTCAAAAGCGACACGTTTATTATCAAATTTAAAAGACTTGCAATTAACACACCTAAAACCGATTTTGGCTCGGCATTTTACCAAGACGGTTTAGTATTTTCGTCAGCCAAACGCGAGTACGTTGGTTTGTCAGACAAATACAAATGGAACGGAGAACCATTTTTGGATTTATATATTTCGCATCGCGACAAAAACGGAAACTATACCGAGTGTGAACCCTTTTCGTCGGAGTTAAATTCGGAATATCACGAGGGTCCGGTTTCGTTTACTAAAAATTTCGATACAATATATTTTACGCGCAACACTTACATACAGAAAGGTCGCAACAATGACCGTGTAAACCGGCTGAAATTGTTTCGAGCTATTTTGCGCAATGGAAAATGGACAAACGTCAAAGAACTGAATTTTAATAACGACAGTTATTCCTGCGGACATGCAACTGTTACTGCCGACGGAACAAAATTATATTTTGTGTCCGACATGCCGGGAGGAATAGGAGGTACCGACATTTACGTCAGCAACATCATAAAAGGCGAGCCCGACAAACCCGTTAATCTTGGACCGGACATCAATACTGAGCAAGACGAAATGTTTCCGTTTATCCATCCCGATGGCACATTGTATTTTTCGTCAAACGGTTATAAAGGTTTAGGAGGTTTAGATATTTATTATGCCGAGCCAGATAAAAACGGCAAATTCAAAACCCCACGCAATATGGGTTTTCCAATCAACAGTTCGATGGACGATTTTTGTTTTTATTTCGACAAAGATAAAATTACAGGATTTTTGTCGTCGAACCGCAAAGACAACAACGACGATATTTATCAGTTTACCGTCTTACCAAAACCACCGGTAGCCGTTAAAGACAGCATTGTATGTTACAAAAACGACAAAGACGTAATTATTTTACCATTGGCAAACGACAAATTAGGCGACGGTAAAGTGATATGGATTTCAGGATATTCTGCAGTTTCGGCAAAAGGAGGAACAATTATTCTTGCCGACGATTTGAAACACGTATTATACACCCCACCAAAAGATTTTGTTGGCGTTGACGTTGGTTCGTACACCATTTGCGACAGTCTGCCGATAAAATTTCGTGGCTGCGACGACAATGTGATGATTATGAATGTGCTTGATAAAAGACCATTCACGCTCGAAGGTTTAGTTGTTTACCGCGACAACCAGCAACCGATAGAAGGCGCTAAAGTTTCGCTATACAAAGCCGACTCGACTTTTGTAGTAAGTGCCAATACAAATAATCTTGGTTTGATGACGTCGAAGTTAGAGGAAAAAACTGATTATTATGCAAAGTTCGAGTACAACGACGCATTTGTGTCAACAGTGAAATTTACTACCAAAGGACATGAACCGGGCGTAATAAAAATAAAAGCAGAACTTGAGCGCAAAATTAAAGGAATTCGTTTCCGTTTGGATATTTATTTTGACTTAGACAAATATAATATCCGCGCCGACGCTAAAAAATTGTTGGACGAAAAGGCATTAACTTTCTTAAAAGACAATCCGACTGTTGTAATAGAACTAAGCGCGCATACCGACTGTCGCGCATCGGTTAATTACAATAATAAATTATCGCAAAACCGAGCCGAATCGACAGTAAAATATTTGATAGAACATGGCATTGCGTCATCGCGCATGAAAGCCAAAGGTTACGGCAAAAGTCGTCTTGTAAATAAATGTTCCGACGGCGTACCGTGTACCGAAGAGGAGCATCAACTCAACCGTCGTGTAGAAATTGAAGTGCTTAGTTGGTAATTTTGCTTAATCTTGCAAGGTTTTTAAAATCTTGCAAGTTTTTTTTATTATTAACGAACGAAAACAGCTTGCCACAGTTTGCCATAAAAGCGCCGTCTGCCGCCGAAAGAAAGACGGCGCTTTTATGGCAAACTGTGGCAAGCTGATGTTATGGGCAATGCAATGATTTAAAACACAATTTAAAAAATGAAAAAATTATTATTAGGATTTTTACTTTTTACTACTGTTAATTTATTCGGTCAAAATAATAAACTTGATTTATTTTGTTGTCAATGGATACAATATGGTTATAAATCGCATAATGATACAATTGTTAAATTAATAAATGAAGACTGTTCAAAGAAAAAATGCGAATTTTCTAAAGATGGGAAATATATTGAAGATATGTATTGTATTATTAGCAAAGGATATTGGGCTTTTAATGAAGATTCAACAAAAGTGGGCTTTAAATTAACTGAATTTATGGGAAAAAAAATTGGAGATAAATCTACTATTAAATTTTTCAATCAATTAATAATTAAATTAACAAAAGATACATTAATTTATGGAAATGAAGGTACTTATGGAAACGAAAGAGTGTATGGACATGATGATTGGTATTTTATTAGAAAAAAATAAATTAAATTGAATATCTTGGCGAAACGTAAATTTTATAAAACAAGTGTAATAAAAAAAAATAAAAAATTGGTGTTTATTTTAAGCGCACAAATTTATTAAATTAAGACTCTTTTTATATTTTTGAAATCTGATAATAAATAAATTTCAAACAAAACAATGATGAATAAAACTATTGAAACAAAGAGATTTCTAAAAAAACTTAATGTTGAACTTTTAGAAAATAGTATAAAAATAAAACATAAAACTTTATTTGATTATATAGAGTACGAAGTTTATTATGAAAATATTGAAAATAAAAAAACAGTCATAGAAGAAGTGAATAATGGTTTAGTCGCTATTTCATCAGTTATTTTTATCGTCGGATTGCTCTATTTATTTGGAAGTTATTATAAAATTGCTTTGCCTTTAATGCTTTTTTCTATCGTGTTGATAATAACGATTTTTAATACAAAGCAAAGAATAATAAGAATAAAAAATTCTTCTGGAGCTAATATTCAAATGTTTTTTGATAAATCGAATGAAAATGAAGTTAGAGATTTTGCAGATGAAATTATTAGCCACACCAATAGCTATCTATTAAATAAATATGGTAAAATCGATAAAGATTTACCTTTTGAAAATCAATTTAGTAATATTGAGTATTTGAGAAATAGAAATGTAATTAATGAAGAAAAATATCAACAACTTAAAAATCAATTATTAAATAAAGAAGGAAGAACAATTGGATTCAATGATTTAAAAAAATGAAAAATAATGAATGCCCATAACATAAAATTGCAATCCATACCCGCATTTTTCCCCGACGCGCGGGCTGACGCGCATGAAAAAATGCGGGTACGTTTGCAATTTTTTTTCGTTATGGGCATTAATTAAAATTTCCATTTTTCCAATCTGAAAAACTCGAATAATGAAATCTCCTTAACATTAAAAGATAAACAAACATTTGGTATTTTATGTGCATTGAGTTTATATTTTTCACGATGCACAAGAATACAATTATTATGTTTTGCCTGTGCAATTACAAATGGGTCTGCATAAGGTTTACCAGATAAAATATTTTCTTGTTTAACTAATTCAGGATGTATATTAAGTATTTGTTTAACCATTTCAAGTTCAGAAACAGTCGGTTTCGTGAAAATTTTTTTCTGTGTTTTAGCCCAAATTGCAATTTCATCGTCATAATTTTCTAACTCTCTCAATACTTCGCTTGATGAAATAATTTGACCATTTTCAATCATTTGCGAAATATTATCCCAAAGTGTTGTGAAAATGTCAGTTGGATAATTTTTAAGGTCTATGAATGGGCCACTATCAAAAATATATTTTGAATTGTTAAATAGTTGTTCCATTATCGATATACCTTTTGTTCATATTCCTTTATTCTTGAAATTTTAATTCCAAGAAAATTTGATACATCGGAGGAATTTATGCTCCCTTTATAAAAATTATCAAGCACTTGAATAACAAAATTTTTACCTAAATGACTAAGATTCGTAACATGAAATGATGGTCCACCTTTTTGCTTTTTAATTTCTTCTTTATGTTTTTTATATAAATCATTCCATTGTTTTCTCTTTAATTCATAAAAATCATTAGTTGTAAGACCATTTTCCAATAATTTTCTTAAAATTACTTCTGTGGAAACTACAAACTTTTTTGATAATAATAATAAAATATCATCACTCCATTTAGAGTTATTTTTATTATTAATTATCATTTTATCAGTTAATAAATTTGCATTCGGTAAAACCATTTCAGATGCAAATTTATTACAGAAAATTTCGATTTTATTTTGTTGTTCTGTTAAATAATTTTTATAAAAATCAGTTAATATTCCATTGGTATTTAAAAGAATATGTGATAATTCATGAAAAATCGTAAAATTCTTACTATTTGCAGAATCAGAACTATTTAAAACAATTAATGGAAATTCATTATCCATTAATGAAAATCCCCTAATTCCTTTTATAGGATATTGAAAAATAAATATACCATTTTTTTCAATAATTTCTCTATAAACAGAAAAGGCATGTTCTGGATTTTTAAAACTAATTCTTAATTCTAAATTTATGTTTAGCAAATTACAAATAGTATCACAAGTTTTAGTTATATTGTATGATGATGTAATTTTAAAGTTTTTAAAAATAGGGTTTGAAACAGGATTAATATTGTCATTTATGTTTCTTAATATAAGTTGATTATATTTCGCTTTTCTAATAGCTAATCTAATATCAGGTGTTAATTCGTCTAATTCATTTTCTGGAATACTTCTGAAATCTTGTTTTGGAGTACTTTCTTTTGGTGGATTTGGTAAGAAGAAAACAGCCAATGGTCTTTTATATATATTATACGCAAGTTTTTCTAATTGTGCGTATGTCGGAAATTCAAGACCATTTTCCCAATTCTTAACATCTTCGATGCTTTTTCCGATTTTTTTCGCAACATCTTCAACTGAAAGTCCAATAGTTTCTCTTGCCCATATTAATATAGACGGTTCAATTTTAATGATATGACTATTAGAATTTATCAATTTTCCGTTCTTTTTGCAAAGTTATAATTATAAATTAAATTTTGCAATATCATGGTAATAATACTGACTGGAACTAAATTTTGTCATTATTTTGAAATTCATTGCTAATAACAAGTGGCACACTTGCACATAACGAAAAAAAATTGCAACCGTACCCGCATTTTTCATGCGCGTTCGCCTGTGCGTCGGCGAAAAATGCGGGTATGGATTGCAATTTTATGTTAGCAGTTTAATTCATTCGACATTAAAGTTTTTCAATTGATTCGATTGAAAGTCCTGTGCATTTAGAAATAATTATAAAATCAATACCATTATTTTTCATTTCTTTTGCAACTAATGACACGCCTTTGTTAAATCCTTCTTCTTTTGCCGTTTCTTTTGCTGTGTCTATTGCAGATTTTAATTCTGAATAAACCAATTTACTTTGTTCGTATTCTGAGCGTTCAATTTCCGACATCGCCGCAATTTCGGCAGTTTTAAATGCTTTATCAAATAAAGGTTCGTTTAATACTAACGGAATGTTATCAAAATTTTCAAGATTTTTTAAGAAATAACACCATTTATCAGAATGCGTTTCTAACTCATTTTCGGATTTTGTAAAATATGGCATTTGTAAAAATCGAAAACCTAATTTATCATAGAAAACAAATCCATCTTCATCACGAAGTTGAACGTTTCTATCGAATTTACGAATTTCTTCATGCTCGTCATATTCGAAATCGAGTAAAGCAATATAATAAATTGGTAACAATTTAAAATCCCAGTCACCTTTTTGAGCTTGTTCTCTAATTGGGAAAGTTATATAAAATAATGCTCTATCTTTGAAGAATTTGATTTTGGCTTTTTGCATTTCAACAATGAACATATCTTTGTTTGCACCATGACAATAAATATCATAGATTGCTTTTCGGTCACTGGTTATTCCGCCTTGTTGTTCAACATTTTTAAATGTCAAATCGACAATTTGATGTTTTGTTGGCATTAAACAATTAAGAAAATCAACAAGCAAATCTTTGTTGCCTTCAGTTCCAAACAAACGTTTGAAACCGAAATCGGTATATGGATTAATATATTTACTCATAATACTTTGTTATAAAATACAAAGTTATGAAATTTAAGAGAACAAACCGAAAAAATAAAAAAAAGTTGCGGCGGCAGCGCAATTTTTTTTTCGACTCATATTTTCTCAAACATTTATTATTCCTACAAATAAAATGGTTATTGAACAAACTTTAAACTTTGCAAAGTTATAATTATAAATTAAATTTTGCAATATCATGGTAATAATACTGACTGGAACTAAATTTTGTCATTATTTTGAAATTCATTGCTAATAACAAGTGGCACATTGCACATAACGAAAAAAAATTGCTTACGTTGTTCTTTTTGTGGGTATTACGACCACAAAATTAATCAACTACCAGCAAATGATTTCTTACTTCCCAAATGTTTCCGGTTCGCACAAATGCCCACAAAAAGAACAATGGAAAGCAATTTTATGTTGTGCGTATTTTTAATTTTTAATGAATTTATTGTCAATGTATTCAAAGGATTGGTCACCGGCTAAATAATTTTTTTCTTTTACTTTACTTACAAAGTCAAGTTTTCTTGACTTGCTGCTTTTAGAAAATAAATTTATATTACCATTAACATTATTAGTAGAGTATATTTTATAACCAGCGTTAATATAATCATCGACAACATTATAATCCGGATGATTAAATTTTTTATGATTTCCTGCCGAAATAACAGAAGGGCAATTCAATTCTTTTTTTAAAGATTTCCAAAATTCGATATCATGATTATTATTTGCTCCATGGTGTGGTATCTGACATAATAATAATTTTTCTTTAAATTCTTCAATTAATCTTGTTCTAAATCTATTAAAAACTTCTTTTGTAGAGTCAGATGTAAGTAAAATATATGATTCTTTTGTATGAACCTTTAAAACTGAAGATAATAAATTTGCTGCTTGACTACATTTATTTGGAATTTCTAATTTAAAATAATCTACTATTTTCATGAATAACCGACATTCATCATCAGAAGGAGATAATGCGCTTAAATTAAATTCATTATTTAATGGTAAATTAAACCCCAAAGAAATATACCCAATACGATATATGATTTGGCTATTATAAAATTCAACAGATTTAACTATGATTTTTTCTAATAGATTATTACTATCATTATCAATATTAGCCCAGTTTAAATAACTTGAATGAATATTTAAACTATGCAAAAAGTATTTAATTTTTATGTCCTTTGATTGGCAATAATCAAGTAATTCTAATAAACCAGAAAAATGGTCTATATGTGGATGTGATAAAATGATAAAATAAATTTTCTTTACTTGATTTTTAATTAAATAGTCAATAAGAGGATTGTTTGTATTATGCTTTTTACAATCAATAACTCCTACAAAATTATCTTCAAGTTTTTTCCACTGAATAATAATTGTATCTCCTTGTCCAACATTTTTAAAAATTATCTTCATTATTAATTATAACTGGTTGAAAAAAAGGAGAATTTTTAAAATTACTAAAATAAAAGTTCTTTTTAAAAAGATGAGACAAATCTTTTTCTATTTTAGCAAATTCAAAAATACGTTTACCTGTTTGAGTTAAAATTTTTATTTCTAAGTAATCATTAATTTGTAAATTTAGTTCCTTAAATGGTTCAATATCAAATTGACGATTTTCAAAATTCATACTTTTTTCATCAATTAAACAATTTAAAACAATATAGTCTTCTTCAAAATCTAGAATTTGAGCATAAATAGTTTCGGTGGAAAGAAATTGAATCTTCTTTTCTTTATTTGTTGATTTACTTTTTTCAAATAGATATTTAGAAAAAAAATCATTTTCAAATAAACCCTGAGAATGAATATAAGATTCAATTTTTTTTACATCATGAGTAATCTCATAAAAATCAATATCGCTTGATTTAAATGATGATTGTTTTTTGATGAGATTATATGTTTTTTCCATATTTAAAAATCAATAATATTTAACCCAGTTTCAGCAAGTTTTTGTTCAAGTTCAATTTGTTGCTTTTCTGCAATCTCTATTAATTCTTTTAATTTAATTAAATCATCTTTATCAAACGAAAATATAATTTCTTTATCTTCTTCATTATTAATATCATTAGAATATTCAATCTTTAAAGTGTGAATAATTATTGAGCCTATTGCCTTGGTTTCTGCACCATTTAAGAAGATGGGTTTAATTGATATATTTGTATCAATATCAGTAATATAATTACCAATTTCTTGACGCAATGCTAAAACGCGATAAAAAACTTTAAAAGATTCCTTAAATTTTAAAAGAATTAAAAATCTTTCTGTAAAACGTTCTAATGAAATTTTGCTTTTAGGAATAATTTCACGAAATTCATCAAACAAACCTGTTATTATATCGCTATCATCAATTTCAGTCCTTTTTGAAACAGAAACCATCAATTTAAAAATTACATCGGAAATTTGTTCAATATTTTTAATTGAAGTTTCTTTAAGTCTGTTTTTTAATATTACAGGTGTAAGAGCAATTGGTAAATTAATAAAACATTTTTCAATAAGTGAAAATTGTGAATTATCTAATTCAATTAGTTTTGATAATACTATTATGTCTTCTTTTGGTATATTAAATCCTATCATAAATATTATTTTTATTACAAAGATACATTGTTTAAAATAATAACGAAATTTCTTTTTAAAAATTTTTAATTATTTTGCAAAGTTCATTGATTTTCTGAATTACGCACAACATTTGTATTGTCGCATAGCGGTTTTTATCCCTAAAACCGCAATGGCACTCATTGGCTTTTGTATCTATTTTATTATTGTTATTTGTCATAAAAATTTGAGCGCTTACTTATTCCAATTAGTCAGCGTGATGTTTGTTAGCCTATTGCTTCATATAAGTATGCGAACATAATTTTTATGGTATCCATTATCAATTCAACAAACTATTTTTTAACGCTTTGCGAATTGTCCATTATCCATTATCAATTCAATAAACTATTTTTAACGCTTTGCGAATTGTCCATTATCCATTATCAATTCAATAAACTATTTTTTAACGCTTTGCGAATTGTCCATTATCCATTATCAATTCAATAAACTATTTTTTAACGCTTTGCGAATTGTCCATTATCCATTATCAATTCAATAAACTATTTTTTAATGCTTTGCGAATTGTCCATTATCCATTATCAATTCAATAAACTATTTTTTAACGCTTTGCGAATTGTCCATTATCCATTATCAATTCAACAAACTATTTTTTAACGCTTTGCGAATTGTCCATTATCCATTATCAATTCAACAAACTATTTTTTAACGCTTTGCGAATTGTCCATTATCCATTATCCATTATCAATTGTCCATTTACTTATATGTTATGAAAAAAAAGTTCCTTTTTATTTCTTACCGCAATAAGGCTGTAGCTAATCTTAGCAAAGTTTAAAACTTTGTCAATGTTTTAAGAAACAATTGCCACTCGTTTAGAAATGTATGTGTAAGTAAAAAGAAATAAATATTTGTCGCTCCGATATAACCTATAAGCATTTAGAACCTATTTTTGTCCATTCAGATTGAATTTGACAAAGTTCCAAACTTTGTCAAAGTTAAATAGAAACATTTCTCACGCATTTAGAAATGAATAAATAAGCAGTTAGAATTAAATATTTGCCATTCAGTTTTGATCGATAAGCAAATAGAAGCAACTTCCATGCCGTTAGAAAAGAATATATAAGTAATTAGAAATAAATATCTGCGGTTCAGATTTGATTAATAACCGTACAGAAACAAGTTTTTGTCATTCAGATTAAACATATAAGCGTTCAGATGACACCAGTAACCATTCAGATGCTATCAATAAGCGTTCAGATATTAAGTATAAGTGTTTAGATGGCAAATAGAAGTGTTCTGAAGACGTTTTTGCACATTACTTATTGTAAATAATTTTTTTAGGTAAATTTATTGCTAAATTATGCAATATAATATATTATATGTATAATAATTAAAAATATTGAGACATTCATTTAAATATTATTACTTGTATAGTATTAATTATAAGATTTTTATAATTAACTAAATTTACTAAATTACATACAAATTACTCAATTATTAAATAAATAATATATTTATTTTTTCGATATAAAATATTATTAAAAAAATAAAACGAATGAATAATTGTGTTTTATGTGAAAAAAAATGAAAAAAAATTTGATTTTTTCAAAATCTGATTTATATTTGCAACTATTAATTTTAATTTTATTATTAACTAAAATCTTAATTTTTATGAAGTGTGACTATAACGTTTCACAAATTGCATTATTGCAAACTATTTTGGTAATTTTAGACAGTGTGAAAAATTTACTAAGTCGATTTACCGAACATTTTACCAATTATAACGAAGCATTTGTTGACGCTTTTATAACGCGCGTACAAAATGACAAGCAATTGATTGGATTAAACACGCAAAATACGCAGAAAGAATCTACACAATCATTGATTCAGCTTGGTGACCAAGGTGTAGATTTGTTAAACAATATGCGTGTTTTAATAGAAGTGGCATATAAGAAAACGCCGGATCGCAGAGATTTAATTATTTCTAATTTGGGATTGACAAAACTTAAAAATCAAACGAACAAATATTCGAAACACTTATTGTCAAGCGTATTTAATACGTTTATCCACACAATTCCGGATTATAAAACCGAAATTATTGCACAAGGAGTAAACGAAAATAAAATTAATGCGCTTACAACGTTGGCTGACCAATATATACAGGCAGCAACTACACAAGTAATTAACAAGGGACAGTCGGTAAAACTAACTACCGAACAACAACTGGAATTAAATGATTTGTATGCCGAAATAATGGCAATTTGCAAATTAGGACAAAATATATTCAAAGACGAGCCGGAAAAGCAAGCATTGTTTAATTTTACAGCTATTGCACGTCGTTATAAAGGAACGCGACAAAAGAAAACCGATCAACCGGTTGCTACACCTGCGCCATCAACAGTTCCAGCTCCGGCAAGTGAAGGTTCTGCCGCCTCCGATGCACAAAATGTTACAACTACACAATCAGAAACTTCGTCGGCACAAACTAATACCGAGGAAAATATAAAACCATCGGCTTAATTTTTATGCTTATCCGTTTTCATGAAAAAGGCACGTAGTGCCGCAATCTTTGTAATAAAATGTAGAATAGATCATGTTTGAGCCACGTAGTGGCGTAATCTATAACATTCGCTATATCGCCACTACGTGGCTTTGCATACTACTTCGATTTTATTCTACAAAGATTTTGGTGCTCTGCACCTTTTCATAAAAGCGGATAAGCATTATAATTTTTAATTATTAATCCTACTTTTTTAATCCAAATTTTGTGATGAATTAAAATAACCACTATCGTTTCAGTTCCCAATCAAAGCCGTCTTTTTTGTCTTTGATTTCAAAACCAAGTTGTATCAATTCATTCCTTATCCGATCTCCGGTGGCAAAGTCTTTATGTGCTTTTGCCTCCATGCGTAAGTTCAACAATAAATCGACAACGTTTTTAAGAACGTCATTATTTGCAGCATTGCTGTTACTTTCGTCTATCAAACCAAGAATCTGGAAAACAAAATCGTCAAACAGCTTTTTAAGTTTGGCAAGTTCTTTTTCGTCGAGACTTTCTTTGCCGTCGGCAATTAGATTGATATATTTTACTGCTTCGAAAAGATTGGCGATTAACATGGGCGTATTTAAATTATCGTTTAACGCATCTAAACATTTTGCATATAATTCGTCGATATTGAGTGTTGTATTTTTCGATGGTGTAAGTTTTTGTAACGCTCTGTATGCAGTCATCAACCGTTGCAAACCTTTTTCGGCAGCCTGCAATGCTTCGTTCGAAAAATCGAGTGTTCCGCTGTAATGCGCCATAAGCATAAAAAAACGGATTGTCATTGGCGAATAAGCTTGCGTCAGTTGAGCATTGTTGCCTGAGAAAAATTCTTCGAGGTTAATAAAATTACCCAACGACTTTCCCATTTTTTGTCCGTTAATTGTAATCATATTATTATGTATCCAATAACGGACAGCATCTTTACCGGTTGCTGCGACGGACTGCGCAATTTCACATTCGTGATGAGGAAATAGCAAATCCATTCCGCCGCCATGAATATCAAAAACTTCGCCCAGATATTTTGTTCCCATTGCCGAACATTCGAGATGCCAGCCGGGGAAACCTTCGCTCCATTTAGAATGCCAGTGCATGATGTGTTCGGGCGCTGCTTTTTTCCACAAAGCAAAATCGAAACTGTAATGTTTTTCATCTTGTCCGTCGAGTTCGCGCGTTGATGATTGCAATTCGTCCAACACACGTCCTGATAATTTACCGTAATGATATTTTTCGTTGTATTTGCGCACGTCAAAATAAACTGAGCCATTCGATTCATACGCATAACCGTTTTCCATAATTTTTTCGACTAACGCAATCTGTTCCATAATATGACCAGATGCCTGCGGTTCGATAGATGGAGGTAATACGTTAAGCATGTCCATATATGTGTGGTAACGATTGATGTAATATTGCGCTACTTCCATCGGCTCGAGTTCTTCGAGTCTGGCTTTTTTAGCAATTTTGTCTTCGCCAACGTCGGCGTCGTTTTCCAAATGTCCAACGTCGGTAATGTTACGCACATATCGGACTTTGTAACCGCAAAATTGTAAATACCTAAACAAAATGTCGAACGTTATTGCAGGACGTGCATGCCCTAAATGTGGATCGCCGTAAACGGTTGGTCCGCAAACATACAACCCAACAAATGGCGAATGTAGCGGCGTAAACAATTCGAGTTTTCGGCTAAGCGAATTATAAATATGTAATTTGTGTTGCATTGGTCTATTTTGTTAATGATAATTTTTATTGGTTTATAAATCAGATGTCTTAAAGACATCTGATTTATAAACTAAAAAATCCAAATTATTTCTCAATAATATTCAACATTTTGATTGTCGCTTTGATTGCTGCCGAAGTTTGATCGGGGTCTAAACCGCGTGTTTTAAATTCATAACCATTGTCGTCCCAAGTAATGACGGTTTCGACCAGCGCGTCGGTTTTACCACCGGGCGGAATGGTTACCATATAATCAATTAAAGCAGGAATATCTTTGTCGAATGTCAGATAAATTTTTCGAAGGGCTTTCATAAACGCATCGTATTGTCCATCGCCATCTGAGCTGGCTTCATAAGTTTTTCCTTCAATTTCGATGCTGAGTATTGCAACCGACTGCAAACCTTTTGCATGACTGACAAAATAATTTTTAATATTTATGCGCGACTGGATAACTTCGCTATTCAACACGTCGGCAATGATATACGGTAAGTCTTCAGTTGTAACGTTTTCTTTTTGATCGCCAAGTTCGATAATCCGTTTTGTTATTTTTTGCATAGACTCAACGTCCAATTCTATTCCTAATTCCTGAAGGTTTTTAAGAATATTTGCCTTCCCCGAAGTTTTGCCAAGTGCATATTTACGCACGCGACCAAATCGTTCGGGCAACAATTCATTATAATAAAGTTGATCTTTGTTGTCGCCGTCGGCATGTACGCCGCAAGTTTGCGTAAAAACACTTTCGCCGATAACCGGTTTATTTTGCGGTATTCTTAAACCCGAAAATGTTTCTACTAACCGGCTAATTTTATTTATTTTTTCTTCATCGACATTTGATTCAACTTTGAGATGATCTTTCAGAATGGCAATGACGCTCGATAAAGGCACATTCCCTGCGCGCTCGCCAAGTCCGTTTACTGTTGTATGGATTCCTTTTATACCTGCTTTAATTGCAGAAAGAACGTTAGCGGTCGCCAGGTCGTAATCGTTGTGTGCGTGGAAGTCGAAATGTAAATTGGGATATTTGCTAATCATTTGTCTGCAAAAATCTTCGGTTTCATAATGATTCAACACGCCCAAAGTATCAGGCAACATGAAGCGTTTTATTTTTTCATTTTTCAAACTGTCAACTAAAAAGAAAACATATTCTGGCGAACTGCGCATTCCATTCGACCAGTCTTCAAGATAAATATTTACCGACAAACCTTTTTCTGTTGCATAAGCAATTGATGCTTTTATGTCGGCAACGTGCTCTTCGGGTGTTTTGTGCAACTGTCCCTGCACATGTTTAAGCGATCCTTTTGTCAACAAATTTATAACACGTCCGCCGGCTTTGTGAATCCAGTCAACTGACGATTTGCCGTCAATAAAACCGAGAACTTCAATTTTATCGCAAAACCCGTTTTTGTATGCCCAGTTAATTATCTGAACAACTCCGTCAAATTCGCCTTCCGAAACTCTTGCCGATGCAACTTCTACGCGATCAACTTTAACTTCTTCGAGTAATAATTTTGCGATGTTGAGTTTTTCGATGGGTGTAAATGATACTCCGCTGGTTTGTTCGCCGTCGCGGAGGGTTGTATCCATTATTTCTATTTTCATGACTGTCTAATTAATAATTAAATTGCAAAAATAACGATAAAAAATTCAAAAGTGAAATTTCGTATTCTGAAAGTTTTTCGTGTAAAATTATTTTGTCAATTCCTGAAAAGCTTGTTCCAAACTTTTTTCTTTCTTTTGCATCGACAAAACCGTCCATTTATTTTTGACGGCAAGTTCGAAAATGTCTTGACGAATGTCTTTGTCAATTGCGCTTTCGATTAACCAATTGTTTTCATCAAGTTTTTTGACGTGTAAAACGCCATCAATTTTTTCGATTGCAGAACTGTCAATAATCTCTTTAAATTCGACCGACACAATTTGCGATTCGGTTGGTAATTTATGCTGGATATTTTGTGCAGAATCGTCGGCTACAATTTTACCTTTATTAATAATAATTACTTTGTGGCAAATAGCTTCCACTTCCTGCATAATGTGTGTCGAAAGCATAATTGTTTTTTCTTTGCCGATTTCCGAAATCAGATTTCGTATTTCGATTATCTGGTTTGGATCGAGACCTGACGTCGGTTCGTCGAGAATTAATACGGATGGATTGTGAATTAATGTTTGCGCTAAACCAACGCGCTGACG
>Ga0265327_10001676_pt1 | contig 26576 bp, 15 predicted proteins | sample 41621metaG_FD_202089 | JGI IMG/M metagenome (GOLD analysis project Ga0265327, IMG submission 202089) | Rhizosphere microbial communities from Carex aquatilis grown in University of Washington, Seatle, WA, United States - 4-16-21 metaG | ecosystem: Host-associated > Plants > Roots > Rhizosphere...
AGTTATACTTCTTCAGTACGGCAATTCATTCGTTCTCGATCAAGGCCATTGTCATGCCACGGACTCTGCGTGTTGCCTTGTTGATGCTGTTCTGCTCCCTGCTTTCTCTCGCCACTTCGGTGAGGGCTCATGCAGACGAGAAGCCGGCGCGGAAGCTGGCGTTTCTTGTCGGTGTGACGGAATACAAGCCTGCCAAGCTGGCTCCGTTGCGGTTCTCGGAGAATGATGTCGTCGAGTTTGGGAAAATCCTTTCCAAACAGGGGTACGAGGTCACTTTGCTGACAACCTCAGGCGGGCGAAAGAGGGTGGCGGAAGCTCCTTCCGCTGCCAACATTCGTTCGCAACTGGCCAGGGTCCTGAAGGATGTCTCCGCGCGCGACATGATTGTCGTCGGGCTGGCGGGACATGGCCTGCAGATCCTGGATCAGAACGAAAGTTACTTCTGCCCGGAAGATGCCAATCCCGCGATCATGGGTGAGGGGGCAACGGCCCGGTTTTCGCATCCCGAAACGCTGCTGGGGATGCACGAATTGCTCCAGACCCTGGACAACAGTGGAATCGGTCAGAAACTTCTTCTGATTGATGCCTGTCGACATGATCCCGGCGCCCCTGGACGTGGAGGTGTTGTCGATGTCAGCATTTCGACGGCAGCTCAATGTGGAATCCTGCTCAGTTGTTCACCGGGCGAATTCTCGTTTGAAAGTCCCAAGTTGGGAACCGGGCATGGTGCGTTCTTTTACCATGTGATCCAGGGAATCAACGGTGAGGCCCGCAATCGCGACAATGCCGTGACCTGGAACTCGCTCTCGGACTATGTGCGAGGACAGGTTCCGCGTACGGTCAAGGAATTGTACGGCGACGAAGGAGGCCGACAGAACCCCAATCAGTTCGGCCAGTTGCGAGGGGCTCCCCCGGTTCTGACGCGGGTGGAGGGATCAACGAAAACGTCCGCCCCGACGCGGCCTTAAAAACGCGGGTGATCGGCAGACGCCGGTCTGCTCATCGGCGCCGTGTCACCGAATGACTCGATTTGCGAAGACCAGAACCAGCACCATGGCCAGGCAACGCTGACTCGTTGATTTCGTCCACGCCGGGTTTACCTCGAATCAGACTTGGCGGGAGCTCCGGCCGTCGGCGCATACCGCAGGCGAAACCGCCTTGGGGTCAGGCCCAGGTGTTTGCGAAAGAGTTGGGTGAATGCGCTTTGATCGCAGAACCCGAAATCGACCGCAATCTGCGCGATCGACTCGTCCGAATGCAGCAGTCGGTCGCTGGCCGCCTGAATTCGCGTTTTCACCAGGAACTCCTGGACACTCAGGCCGAACACTTCGCGGAACTTCCGATGCAATTGCCGGGGGGACAGTCCTGCCCGTTCGGCCAATTCCTCGACCGTCAACCGTTCGTCGTGGTGGTCGCGGATGTAATCGACGGTTGAGTTGATCAGGGACATCGGCTGCATGCTGCGCCGCTGGCCTTCATAGCTGCGGACGATCCCCATGACCCCGATGATCGTACCCTGCAGATCTCGGACAGGGTGCTTGTTCGTGACGAACCAGTCGAGAACCCGTTGCTCGTTGTACCACAGTTCGACGCGCCCGATCAGCGGTTCGCCCGTCGACATCACCAGTTGGTCATCGCGTTTGAAATGGTCGGCGGCATGCTGGGGGAAAAAGTCATCGTCGGTACGGCCGATGATCTCGGCCTCGGACGCCGCTCCCAGGTGCTGCCAGAACGGCTGACTGGCGCAGACCATGCGACTTTGCCGATCCTTCACAAAAAAATAGACACCCGGCAGATGTTCGAACAGGTGCTGAAACTGCTGGGGCCCCCCCATTTTCTCGAAGAATTCCTGCTGAAACTGCCTTGGGCCTTCGACTTCGGGCTTGTGGGCCGTGCGGGCGTCAAGCGTGGCGGAGGTGTCAGAAATCGAGTTCGCTCGCATTCTCATGTCCGATACTTAACAAAGAATGTCCGATTCGCACAAGAATTCACTGTTGTTGATTGCTAACCTTTCTGCCACAGTCGATCGAAGGCGCCGAAATCCACGGCGAACCCAATTCCTGATGTACCCCCGCGAGACGCACCCGAGGAACCTTCCTGATGAGCAAGCCTGTCAACGTCGCCATGATCGGTCTGGGCTTTGGATCCGAGTTCATCCCGATCTATCAGGCACTGCCGGACGCCCATGTCTATGCCATCTGCCAGCGCAACAAGGAAAAGCTGGACAAGGTGGGTGACCAGTTCGGCATTGGCAAGCGCTATACAGAATACAGTGACGTTCTGAAGGATCCCAATGTTGATTTTGTGCACATCAACAGTCCGATCCCCGATCACGCGTGGATGTCGATGGAAGCGTTGAAGGCGGGCAAGCACGTCATGTGCACGGTGCCGATGGCGACCAACATCGAAGACTGCCGGAAGATCTGCGAACTGGTCAAGCAGACGGGCTTGAAATACATGATGGCCGAGACGGTGGTCTACAGCCGCGAGTTCCTGTTCATTCGCGACATGTACCAGAAAGGGGAACTGGGCAAGATCCAGCATCTGGCGGCATCGCATCCACAGGATATGGATGGCTGGCCGTCGTACTGGGAAAAGATGATTCCGATGCACTACGCCACGCACGTCGTCAGCCCCTGCCTGGGGTTGTTAAACGGACGTGCCGAGTACGTCAGTTGCTTCGGGTCGGGAACGGTTCGGGACGACATCGCTCAGAAGTCGGGAAACAAGTTCGCGGTCGAATCCTGCCATATCAAGGTCAAGGACAGTGACGTGACGGCTCACATCTGGCGATTCCTGTACGATGTTGCCCGACAGTATCGCGAGAGCTTTGACGTCTATGGAACCAAGCGCAGCTTTGAATGGACCCTGGTCGAGCACGAACCGCACGTGATTCACACGGCGAAGAAGCCCGAACCCGAGATTCCCGAGAAGGTGACCGTCCCCGACTTCGCGCACCTGCTGCCCGAATCGATCCGCAGGTTCACTCTTCCGTCCGAGATTCATGACACCGAGCACCTGTCGTTCATCCAGGGGGGTGGCCACGGGGGCTCGCATCCTCATCTGGTCAACGAGTTTGTCTCGGCGCTGCGTGACAATCGCGATCCGTGGCCGAATGCCACGCTGAGCGCCAACTGGACGTGCGTCGGGATCTGCGCTCATGAATCGGCGCAGCAAGGGGGCGCGATCGTCAAGTTGCCCGAGTTTACTCTCAGCTGAACTGAGAATCGCGAAGATTGACTGAGTCTGCTGTGGAATCAACCGCGGAGGTGGAACGTGGCTGAAGCTGGGTATGCGCGCCCGTTCCGGGCGAATCGGCAGAAATCGCTTCCGTCTCATTGCATGAAACTGGTTGGCGTCCTGCTGGCAATCATGTTGAGCGGGTGCAGTGGGGAGAAATCGAAGTTCCCCACGGCGACCGTTCAAGGGTCGGTCACGATCGATGGCGCCGCGGTGAAAGAAGGGACCATTCAGTTCATGCCGGAGGGGGGTGTCTCGGGACAACCCTGTCAGGCGACGATTGCCAATGGTCAATATGTTGCGAAGAACGCCCCGGTCGGCAAGGTGCGAGCCCTGTTCACGATCACACGTCCCACCGGAAAAATGATCACGGAATACAGTTCCACCTATCCCGAAATTGAAAACCTTGTTCCCGAGCAGTATCGCAGTGGTGTCCCCATCACCGTTTCGGGAAATGACAATATTCCCTTCGATCTGAAGACAGCATCGGAGCCGGATCAGAAGCAGTGATTGGCGCAGACATCTTGCGGCAGTTCGTCTCATCTCCGTGTTCCTCATCGCTGGACGATGGATCGATTTCCCATTCCAGATCGCCCTTCCTTCTGGCAGGCGGTCCTCATTCAGATATGCGGCCACACCGCGGGATTTCTGCATCCTGTCCATCATTTTTTTCTGATCGGTACTCTGGTGGAGCATCTTCGATGCGACGATATTCACGAACTGGATTTACGCTGATTGAACTGCTGGTGGTGATCGCCATCATCGCCGTTCTGATCGCGCTGTTGTTGCCAGCGGTGCAGCAGGCCCGTGAGGCCGCGCGCCGAACTCAGTGCAAGAACCAGTTGAAACAACTGGGCCTCGCCATGCACAACTACCACGACACCTCCAAGCAGCTTCCCCCCGGAGCCATCAAGTGGGTGGGGGATCCCAGTCGCGGTGGAGCTTCGGCGCAGTATTACGATGATCATGGCTGGTACACACAGATCGGCCCCTTCATCGATCAGGCACCCTGGTACAACCTGATCAACTTCAACGTTCAGATCAGCGATGCCTCGAACGAGCAGGTTCGACGCGCCAAGATTGCCCTGTATGGCTGTCCTTCGGATGGTCTGAAGAACAATGAGTGGGGTTCGACCACCTGGTCGCGCTGGCGCGGCAATTATGCGGTGAACTGGGGCAACACCAATTACGGTCAAGTCGCCAAGGCAGGGGTCAATTTTGGTGGTGCGCCGTTCAGTTACCGCGGCAGCAGCAATTTCTCGGGGATTAATGACGGGATGAGCAACACTTTGATGATGGCCGAGATCATCACATCCAGCGGCCCAGGCTGGGACGGCCCCATTTCCGAAATGCAGATCGCGACGGGAGGGCAGACTTTCAACGCCTGGTTGACGCCGAATTCCGCGGCCTGCGAAGAAGTGACCCGGGTCTGCCCCGCCGTGGGAAGCCTGAATGGAATCTCGTGTTGCACGGTAATTGGCGGAGCGGGGGCCGAAGCGAGCCAGTCCTTTTCCTCCCGCAGCAAACATACGGGGGGAACGCACGTGCTGATGTGTGACGGGGCGACCCGGTTTGTCAGCAATAACATCGATTTGAATGTCTGGAGAAACCTGTCGACGGCGCGTGGCGGGGAGACCGTCAGCGACTTCTGATTCCGCGGTTTTCCCGGAAGAGGTCTCTCACGGACCGCAGCCTGCACCGTGTACAATTGCCCGGGAAAATGACCGCCTAGAACCTGCTTTGTTGAGTGTGACCACATTCGTAAAAATGCATCCAGGAATCCTCTTCATGCCTGTCCATATCCCGCGCCTGTTGTCTCGAGTTTCGCTCTGCTTCGTGCTGGCGCTCAGCTGCATCGCCACATCGGCCGACGCCGCCCCGCCTCCCAAGTTGAAACTTTTGTTCCTGGGCGACAACGGGCATCATCAGCCTGCCGTCCGTTTCAAGCAGCTTGATCCGGTCTTGAAAAAACGCCGCATCGAGATGACGTATTCGGACGTGATCACGGATCTCAACCCTCAGACGCTGAAGTTGTATGACGGGATCGTCCTGTACGCGAACATCGACAGCATCGCCGATGAACAGGCGAAGGCCCTGCTGGACTTCGTCGCCGAGGGAAAGGGGTTCATCCCCCTGCACTGCGCCAGCTATTGCTTCCGCAACAATGATGACGTTGTCGCCCTGATCGGTGGACAGTTTCTGCGTCATGGCACGGGCGAGTTCCGGACGATCGTCACTGAACCCGACCACCCTGTCATGAAGGGTTACAAGAGTTTTGAAAGCTGGGACGAGACCTACGTCCATACGAAGCACAACACGAAGGATCGGACCGTCCTGGAAGTGCGGGCCGAGGGGGGATCGCAGGAACCGTGGACATGGGTGCGCACTCATGGGAAGGGGCGAGTCTTCTACACAGCGTGGGGACACGACGCCCGGACCTGGTCGAATCCCGGCTTCCAGAATCTGGTGGAACGAGGAATTCGCTGGGCCTGCGGCAGCGATCCGAGTGTCGTTCCGACGTTTGTTGACCGCTCTGAAATGACGTCGCTGCCAATGGATCTGAAGCCCTTTGAGTACGTGGAGACGGATGGCATCCCCTTCTATCCACCCGGCCGGGGACGACAGGACGCAGCCCCGCGCAAGATGCAACTTCCCGCCAGCCCCGAAGAATCGCTCAAGCACATCGTCACTCCGAAGGGCTTCGAAGTGAAGTTGTTCGCCTCGGAAAAGGATTTCCAGGGGAAGCCGATCGCCATGAATTGGGACGAGCGAGGGCGATTGTGGCTGTGCGAAACATTTGACTACCCCAACGAACTGCAGCCGATCGGACAGGGACGGGATCGCATTCAGATTTGCGAAGACACCAACGCAGACGGCGTGGCGGACAAGTTCACGATCTTTGCAGAAAAGCTGAGCATTCCGACCTCAATCACCTTCTATCGCGGCGGCGTGATCGTGCAGGACGGGACCGAAACCCTGTATCTGAAAGACAACGACGGTGACGACAAGGCGGACCTCCGGAAAGTCCTGATCACGGGATGGGGGATGCGCGACACTCACGGGGAGGTCAGCAACTTTCAGTACGGCCTGGATAACTGGTACTACGCCATGCAGGGGTACAACGATTCTCGCCCCGTCCTGACCAATGGCAAGGAAGTCACTTCGTTCCGACAGGGATTCTTCCGCTTCAAGGTGGAAGGGGAAGGAGACAAGACGGCGGTCACCGAGTTGGAATTCCTGCGATCGACCAACAACAACACCTGGGGTCTGGGCTTCAGCGAAGAAGGGATCGTGTTTGGATCGACCGCGAACGGAAACCCATCAGAATTCATGCCAATCCCCAACCGGTATTACGAAGCCGTGCGTGGCTGGTCTTCAAGCGTTCTGGGTGGGATTGCCGATAGCAACAAGTTTAAACCTCTTGATGAAGACAAGGTACGGCAGGTCGATTTTCACGGTGGCTTCACTGCCGCTGCCGGTCACGCGCTGTACACCGCTCGCAATTACCCGAAAGAGTACTGGAACCGGGCGGCGTTCGTAGCGGAACCGACCGGCCACCTGGTCGCGACGTTCATTCTCCGCGAAGAGGGCGCCGGTTTCCGATCGAAGAACTCATGGAATCTGCTCGCCAGTAATGACGAGTGGACCGGGCCGATCATGGCCGAAGTGGGGCCCGACGGGAATGTCTGGATCATCGATTGGTACAACTTCATCATCCAGCACAATCCGACCCCGGCTGGATTCAAGACGGGGAAAGGAAACGCTTACGAATCGGAATTGCGCGACAAGAAGCACGGCCGAATCTATCGGCTGGTCTACACGGGAAAGGGTGTGGAAGGATCCGAGACAGCGTCCGTCACTCCTTCAAGCCTCAATCCCGATGCCGAAGGGGACGCCCCGGCGATGATGGCCCGGCCGACCGATCTGGCCAAAGCCAACACCGAACAACTGATTGCCGAACTGGGAGTGGGGAACTTTCTGTGGCGGCGACATGCACAGCGATTGATTGTCGAAAAGGATCGGTTCGATGGTGTTCAACTGCTGATTGAAATGATCAATGACCAGGCGATGGACGAAATCGGACTCAACGCGGAAATCGTTCATGCGATGTGGACGTTGCATGGCCGTGGTGTGCTGGATGGAGAAAACCGTGATGCACTCAAGGCGGTCGTCGGGGCACTGCGACACCCGTCCGCCGGTGTTCGACGCAATGCGGTGCAGGTTTTGCCCCGTAACGAAGCGTCCGTCCAGGCCATCATTCAAAGCGGTGTCCTGAAGGATAAAAATGCGCAAGTTCAGTTGATGTCTCTGCTGGCGCTCGCCGATATGCCGCCATCCGCCGATGCCGCTGATGCCATTCGCGTTGCGTTCGCCACCACGGTTCCTGGCGATCGTCTGCTGAATGAAGCGGCGATTGCCGCCGCGGCTCGACATGACATTCATTTCTTGAAATCGGTGGTGAAGAACAGCGGAGGCAAACTTGCCAGCCCCGGATCGGAAGCCCTGGCAATCGTTGCCGAGCACTATGCTCGCGGCATTCCGGCAGAAAGCGCACCGGCACTTGTCTCATCGCTTGCCAGTGCCAAACCGGAATTGATCGAGCCGATTCTGTCAGGAATGTCGAAGGGCTGGCCGCGCAATCGAACAATTGAATTGAGCGAAGCCAATGACAAGGCACTGGTTGAGATGCTCGGCAAGCTCCCTGCGTCCGCCCGAGGTTCGTTAATCAACCTGGCCCTTCGCTGGGGATCCAAGCTGTTGGAATCTCATGTGGCCGAGATTTCCAAATCGTTTCTCGACATTGCTGCTGATGAGAAAGCCCGGGAAACGGATCGAATCGCGGCGGCTCGTCAGTTGATTGAATTCCGGAAGGCGGATGCCGAAGCGCCCCTCCTGCTCCTGAAACTGATCTCGGTCCGCAGTTCCGTGGAACTCGCGACAGGATTGCTCGATGCGGCAGGGCTGAGTGAATCTCCCGATGTAGGCTCGGCTCTGGTGGGAAGCCTGGGCTCGTTGACACCCGCTGTTCGTCCCTCCGCCATCCGCCTGCTGCTGGGACGGACGGACTGGACGAAGGCACTGCTGGATGGACTGGACCAGGGCCGCCTGCAACTGGCCGAGCTTTCGCTGGATCAGAAGCAATCACTGGCGAATCACGTGGACAAATCGATCCGGGATCGAGTCAAGCCGCTGATGTCAAAGGGGGGCGGATTGCCCAACCCGGACCGGCAAAAGGTGGTCGAGGATCTGATGGCACTGACCGAGAAGACCGGTGACCCGGTGGCGGGAAAAGCCGTCTTCAAGAAGACCTGCATCAAGTGCCATACCCATAGCGGCGAAGGGACCAAGATCGGACCCGACCTGACCGGGATGGCCGTTCACCCCAAGAAGGAATTGTTGATCCACATCATCGATCCGAGCCGGTCAGTGGAGGGAAACTTCCGGGTTTATATGGTCCAGACGGATGAAGGAAAGGTCTACAACGGCCTGCTGGCGTCGGAGTCCAAGACGGCGATCGAATTGATCGATGTCGAAGCCAAGAAGCACCAGATCCTGCGCGAGAACATTGAAGAACTGGTGGCGTCGACGAAATCTTTGATGCCGGAAGGATTCGAAAAGCAGCATACTCAGCAGGAACTTACGGACCTGCTGGAGTTCCTGACGCAACGCGGAAAGTACCTGCCGATTCCAATCGACAAGGTTGCCACTGTTGTCACGACCAAACCGATGTTCCATGACGGGCAGCATGACGAGCAGAAGCTGATTTTCCCGGACTGGTCTCCCAAGATCTTCGAGGGAGTCCCCTTTATCCTGATTGATCCGCAGGGAGATCGTGTCCCGAACGCGATCATGCTGCACGGAACCAATGGTGACAAACCGCCACGGATGCCCAAGACCGTGACCATGCCCTGCAATGCACCAGCCCGGTTGATCCACTTCCTGGGAGGGATCAGCGGATGGGGTGCTCCCGCGGCCCCGACCGGCACGCCATCACTGACGGTCCGGCTGAAATATGCGGATGGAAAGACCGAAGACCATGTCACTCGAAATGGTGAAGTCTGGGCCGATTACATCACCCGTGTCGATGTCCCTGGCAGCAAATTCGCCTACCGCCTGCGTGGCCAGCAGATCCGCTATTTCACAGTGACTCCGCAACGGCCGGAGAAGATCGAGTCCATCGAGCTGATCAAGGGAAATGATGCGACATCGCCGATCGTCATGGCAATCACCGTCGAATCACCCTGACGTCACCTGCGGTAAGCCACTCCTTCCCTTCCGGATTCATTCCGGCGGGGAGGATTGGAGATTGTACCGTACCATCAGCGGCTATTGGGGCCTTGGTCGAGCGGACCAGCGGAACTCGGCCAATTCATTGTCGATCCCCAGCAATTCCTCGCTATCGGGGCTGAACTCCAACCATGTGAAGACTCGGGGATGCTGATAGAGTTCATACAGTTGACGGCCTGTTCTTGGATCCCACAAGCGCAGGCTGCCGGAATCATCGCAGGAGGCCACGGTTCGTTCGTCGGGTGAAACGGCCATTGATCTCACGGGCGCCTCATGGCCGCGCATCACATGCAATTCCTGCAGAGTGGCTGCGTCCCAGATGCGCAGGGTTCGATCGGTGCTGGCGGTATAGATTCGTGTTCCGGCTCGACCGAACGCGATCGCATTGATTGATTCGGTATGACCATCTGCAGCGCCGGTTTCCTGCAAGGTTGAGGAGTTGAACAACTTCAAACGATGTTCACCATTATCCGCCAGGGCAAATCTCGTTCGATCCTCGGAAGCCATCACGTTATGAAGATGGGGCCAGAATCGCTCCATCGTTCGAGACTCGAGGTTCCACACGCCGACTCCTGTCAGCCCCTGTCGCCGGAACACGCGCTGCAGCATCACTCGGTTTGGGTCGAGCGGAATGATCCGATCGATCGAGTCGCCTGGGAAGACATCCACGATCTCGGGCGTTCCCAATTCATTGACAGTATTCCAGCGATACAGGCGGCCTGACGTGTCGGTGGCCAGCAGCGTGTCATCTCTCCAGCTCAAATTGAGGAAGTTGCAATCGCAGGATAGTACCGCTGATGGTGATTCACCCGCTTTCAAGATCACCTCCAGGCCGTGGCAGGCGATCTGAAAAACCCGACCGGTCCGATCGGGTCCAACGCGCTTGCACGTTGAATACAGTCCACGGGGAGCCAGCGGCTCGCCGCGAATGACGGACTCCCGGATTTGCGGTTGAAAGACCGCCGCCTCGCCATCTTGCGACGCCGTTGCAAATCGATTTCCAGCAGTGAAGATGCTGTACACACGATGCTTGTGAAGCGCCCAGCGAGACACCGGCACCAATTCTTTCGGCATGTTTTGCGGGGTTTGCTTCAATGGAAAGACCGTCACGGATCCGGCGCGGTCGCCGGCCAGCAGCAGCCAGTCTTCGGTAATGGCCGCGGACTGGACTGGATCGAGAAGTCGCCGTTCCGACAGAAGTTTGCCGGACTCCACATCGAACACGCGCAACCGGTTGTCGAGCGAACCTATCGCAACTTGCCGTCCGTCGGGCGACCAGGCTCCTGACGAGACAAAGTAATCGAATCCCTCGAAGCGATGAATCTTTGTTCGGGTCTCCAGGTCCCAGATCACAGCCGTCCGATCCGCACTGCAAGTCAGGACGCTGCGGCCGTCCGGCGACAACGACAATGACTCGACCCCCTTCGAGTGGCTGCCCGTCAGCAACCCCATTCTCTCACCCGTGGTGAAGTCCATCAGATGAACATCCGGCGCATTTCCACAGACGAGCAGCAGATTCTTTGAGACCGAGAATGCCACCTGGTATGCAGGATCGTTGAAAACCGTCCAGACCGAACGGCGGGCGCCACTGAGAACGTCCCAGACCGCTACGGTTCCATCATCACCCGCGGTGGCCAGCCAGTCTCCATCTGGGCCAAAAATCACAGAATTGATCTCCCGCTGCTCGGTGGGGATCTCCTGCAGCAGTCGGAAGACATCCATCGAGTATCGTCGCACGACGCTATCCGCCCCCGCAAAGGCGACACTGGCGCCGTCGGGCGCAAAGCAGGCTGTGTATTGCCTGGACGGCTGACGGACGCGGAACAGCTCTCGGACCGCCTGCTGTTGCCAAAGGTACCACCATCCAAATCCACGAAGATCTTCGTCGCCGTCGCCGTTCTCTGAAAACGGTTTCAGTGCAGTGACCATCGTCTGCACATCGCCGTGTTTCCAGGCATCGGCCGCGCGGGAGACTTCGATCGAATACAGAACCTGGCGAAGGTCTCGCGCCCGTCGTTCCGCCAGCAGACGGGATTCCCTGCCAGCAACCAGTGCCTCGTCGAGCCGAGTCACCGCCTCGGTCAGTCGAACGTTTCTCTCGGTCAATTCGCTGTCGAACTGGGTCAGTTCCACCGAGTATGACAGCGAGCCGATAACGATCAGCAGCCCCATTACGATCGCCACACCGCTCAAGCTGGCAATGGCCTTGTGATGCCGGCACCACAACCAAAGCTGTCGGGCAGCCGGAACAGGACGGGCACGGATCGGTCGTGAATCCAGGAAGCGATCCAGGTCGATGGCCAGTTCCGCCGCATTGGCGTACCGATCAGCCGGATCCTTGGCAAGGCAGGTCAGGACGATGACTTCCAGGTCGCGCGGGATCTGAGGTCGAATTAGCCTGGGTGCAGCAGGGGGATAGTCACGAACTTGTGAGAGGACGTCCCAGGGTGTTTCGGCAGTAAACGGGGGTTGTCCCGTCAATACCTCATAAAGGACGCAGCCAAGTCCATAGACGTCCGTTGCCGCACCGATCGCGGGCCCTCGACGCGTCGTTTGCTCGGGCGCCATATAGCGCGGTGTCCCGAGCATTTCTCCTGTGACAGTATTCTGGGCTTCAATCTCGATCAGTTTTGCCAGACCAAAATCGGACAGCTTTGCCAGAAACGGGAACGGAGTTCCAGTGATTCCCTGCCGCGGTTGCAACAAGACATTCGCCGGCTTGATGTCGCGGTGCAGGATTCCACGCTTGTGACTGTAATGAACCGCATCTGCCAGAGTGCTCACAACCTCAGCAGCCACTGTCGGCGACAACGGCTCGGGCTGCTGCTTGATCCATTGCGACAGCGTCGAACCTTCGCAGTAGGCATAGGCGATGTAGGGAACATCCCCCTCCTCGCCCGCTTCGTAAATGGCAACGATATGAGGATGGTCAAGCAGCGCAGCAGCCTGGCCCTCACGCAGAAACCGTTGCCGCAATTCGGCGGACGCCAGCGCATGCGGTCGAGGAATTTTCAGGGCCGCGAGGCGTCCGAGGTATCGGTCCTCGGCCAGGTAAACGACCGCAAAACCGCCGACGCCGAGAACGTCCAGGATTTCATATCGTCCCATTCGCTGGGGATGATTCGACGGCAGGTGCTTCCGCCGGGGCCTTGGCGAATGGAAGAACACATTCAGATTGACCAGCAGTCGGTACAGATTCAGCTGATCACGGCCGATCGCGAGAGTAGCGCTACCGTCCATCGGATCGCTCTGCCGGATCGCTTCATCCAGTGCCACCAGAGAATCCAAATCCTCGGGCGTCAGTACTTCCTCAATGTGATCCGTCGTCATCGTCATCCACGTCCTGGCCCAGAGTGGATCCATTCGCTGGGAAAAAGAGAGGGGTGCCGGGAATCAAAACCGTGAACTTCGCCCTCCATGATAACCCCCGCAATCGGGCCAAATGAATATATTCTTGCCAGAATCAGGGCAAAGCCGAATTTGAAGCGGACATCTCGATTTACCCAAAACACCGAGGAAATTCCGCTTGAACGAACGGAAATCTCCGCTTAGCTTCAACCTGCGTCGATTTTGCAATCAGAATTCCCAAACATCTGTGTTCCAGGTGGTTTGTCGAAGTCAGCAAGTTTGGCGGAACAGTTGGAAGGTTTGACTTGAGCAACGCTGAGCAGGACTACTATCGAGAATCGACGGGCTTGCCTTCCATCTCTGCATCCGGTTTGAACCTGACCACACTGGTGAACCGCCAGGAGGATCTCACCCGCCTCGCCGCTGCGATTCAGGAACTTTCGCCGAATCAACGTCAGGTGATTGAACTCCGTAGCCAGGGCCAGTCGTTCGACCAGATCGGTCCTCGAATGAACTGCTCTGCCGAATCGGCAAAAATCCTCTGGGGCCAGGCTGTCACACGACTGCTCAAGCTTTTGGACGACGAAGCGACGTAAGTCTCGCATCGGGCATCACTATGGCTCAATGCCGATTGCCCACACGGCGTTGTCCCCCGCCCCCTTCGCATTCCGACGGGACGTCACGAAGATAAGGCGACCGTCCGTGACGGGATCGCTATACAATTCGGAATGATCAGAGGGACGAAGCTTCCATCGCATTTTTCCCGATTCAATGTCAAATGCGAACATTTGACCGTCTCCCGAGGCGAAGCAGGCCGTCTGGTTGGCAATAATCGGAAAGGAATAGACAGACCCTGTCCGGTCGACTTCATCCGGTGGCTCGATGATCCGAATCAACTGTCCTGTCTCAGCAGCCAGTTGATACAGCCGAGCACCATGATGTGGCAGGTAGACCTTTCCGTCGTGTACGGCCACTTGCGACGCCAGCCATGTGGGAGTCTGAAACTTCCAGACGACAGCACCTGTCAGGCGGTCCAGGCAGTACACGTGCTGATCCTGTCCCGCCACATAAACTCGGTCGCCGACGATGGTCGGTGCGGGCCGGATCCAGCCACCCGTCTGAAATGACCAGGCGCGTTTTCCCGTCTGGCAATCGACGGCAATCACGCGAGATTGATCAAACACACATTGAATAAACAGCTTGCCGTCGCTAGCCGATCCGTTCGGCCTGGCCCGCGTGTTCTCCATTCGCGCCCTCGCTCCGGGGAATCCGGGTTGATCCGGCGGAGCATCCTCGGCGAAGTCGTGCCGCCAGATCTCTTTTCCGGTCATTCGATCCAGGCAATAGGCCAGTCCATCTTCACCAGACCCATAGACCCGATCACCAATCGGAATCGGAGTGGTCTCATCCGCCCCCTTTACGATCGGGTGTGCCCAGGCGACTCGACCATTGTCCCGATGCAGCGCCGTGATCCCGGTACCTGAACCAAAATAGACGAAGTCCCGATCAATCGAAGGTGTGGCGTAAATCCGCGAACCATGCGCATGAGTCCACAGTTCCGTTTGATCCTTCAGTCGAATCGCAATGAGTCCACCGGCGTCATCTCCAAAATACAATACGCCATCTGTCACTTCAGGGTTACTCAATCCAATCGCATTGGGTTTGCCATTGGGACCAGTCTCCTCCGACACCGCTTTCCAAAGCGCCTGCGGTTGCTCGTGCGGCAACGGGAATTCTTCGACAAACCCCGTAATCCGGGAGTAATCACAAAACCCGGACCCTTTCTGCGCCGGCGCACCACCGAGATCCTTCTTCGAAGTCGCGTCTTGTTGTCCGGCAGCCACACCGACCATGCAGAATGTCAGTAGCGCAATTGAGACGAATCGCATGAAGTGCACCTTCGAAAGAACACGGACTCACCACGATTCCATGTTGCCGCATTCGCACCAGCAAGAGGAATGTCGCATGCAAACTCGTCAGGAGCCGGGCTCAAAGCCGGGGATCGTACCTGTGCTCGAACCAAACGCACTGACATCCGTTCCCAACCGACGAAGAAACTGCACGTACAGATTGCACAGCGGAGGATTCTTCTTCGGGTCAAATGCCAGATGTTGTCCGTGCCGGAATCCGCCACCGGCGACCAGGATCGGCAGGTTCTTGTTGTCATGGCTGCTCGCGTTGCCAAGGTTGCTGCCAAACATCACGATGGTCCGGTCGAGCAGCGTGCCTGATTCCTCACGCGTGCTCTTCAGTTTTCCCAGCAGTTCGGCCAGCAGTTGCATCTGCTGAACCTCAACCAGTCGCAACTCCGCCAGCTTCGCCGGATCCTGACCATGATGCGACAAGTTGTGCCAGTCCTGAGTCACGCCGGGTATGACAGGAACGGCATTCAGTCCATTGAGCGCAAAGGTAATGAGCCGCGTGGAATCGGTTTGAAGCGCCAGGTGGATCATGTCAAACATCAGCCGGACGCGTGACGGCACTTCCACCGCGCTGGCGACATCCTTGGGAACTTGAGCATTGACCCTGGGCTTCGGCCGACGGGTCCAGTCTTGAGCCTTCGCCATCCTCAGTTCCACTTCGCGGACCGAATTGAAGTACTCATCGAGTTTCTCGCGATCCTGTTTTCCCAAGCCGCTCTGGAAGCGAGTGGCCTCGTGCAACACGGTGTCCATGATGCTTTCCCCCTGCTTCAATCGCTGGACCTGCGCATTGACCTGTGCCGGAGTTCCGTCGACAAACAGGTTGCGAAACAGTCGCGATGGCGATTCTTCAGCGGGAATTGGAACACCGCGCCGTGTGAACGACAGGCTGCGGCGCGACTGAGACGACAAGACCAGCGAATCAAACCGCGTGTCGGGAACAAGCCGTTCCACGGCGTACTGGTCGAGAGAGATCGTGTTCTTGAACCCATCCGCGCTGGGATGCGGCGCCGAGGTCAGGAAGCTCATCTCGGCGGGATGCCCACCATCCACGTCTGGGTGCGACAGCCCGGAAAAGACAGTGAAGTTGTCGCGAAACTCCTGGATCGGCTCCAGATACGGAGTGATCTCAAATTCGCGTCCGGACTTTGCCGGAAACAGATTCGGCGTGTGCAGGCCGAGCGAAGTGTTGATGCAGATCAACCGTCGCGGAGGCGTTACCGAGGCCTCGGCTCGCGCGGGCGTCATGGAGTTCAGCAACGGCAATGCGAGCACGACACCGCTGCCGCGCAGCAGAGTTCGGCGGGAGAGAGGCTGGCCTGGCTTGACTGTCATGAGCGTTTACCTCTTTCGAAACAGGTCGCTGGCGACCACCGCATGAACCAGTGTCCGCAGTCCATAACCGGATTCACGAGATTCCGCGAGGATGCGTTCCACCACCTCGTCATCATCGAAATCAACGGGAGCACCCGTCGCATACGTGATCAGCTTCTCCGTCAGATTCCGAGCAATCTGTTCCCGGTCAGCCAGCAGCAATTGTTTAAGTTCCCCAAGGTTGGCGAACTGTCGGCCGTCAGGAAGGGCATCCGCCGTCTCCACAACAGGCCCCTCACCATAACGGTGAGCCGCCAGGTATTTGGCGAGCGGCCCGACTCGATTGTTCACCCAGTTCTTTTGCTCGGTCACGATCCGGTACCGACTACGCCAACCGCCAATCACATCGTAATTCTCCAGGGCAAAGCCAGGGGGATCGATGCGGGAATGACAACCAGCACAGTTCTGCGTCGCCCGATGCCGGGCCAGTTGTTCGCGGATCGTTGTCGCGCCACGAATGTCGGGCTCAACGGCGGGAACATTCGGTGGTGGTGGGGGCGCCGGATGACCCAGGATCCGGTCCAGCACCCAAACGCCTCGAATCACCGGTGACGTGTTCGTCCCGTTGGCGGTCACTTTCAGAACACTCGCGTGAGTCAGAACGCCACCGCGATGATGGTCCGGCTTCAGCGCCACCTTGCGAAATGCCACACCATGCACGTCAGGGATCCCGTAATGACTGGCCAGTCGACCATTCAGCATGGCAAAGTCTGACTCGACAAAGTTGCCAACACTCAGGTTCTCTTTCAGGATCTCCTCGAAAAAGAGTTCTGTTTCACGCACGCTGGACCACTGCAGCAACTCGTCGAACTCTGGGTACAGCGCTTTGTCGGGAGTCGTCGCATTGATGTTTCGCAGCCCCAGCCATTGCCCTGTGAAATTCTCGGTGAATGCCCGCGCCCGTGGATGCCGCAGCATTCGTTCCACCTGGTCCCGCAAGACGTCCGACTTGTGCAAGTCGCCGCTGGCCGCCAGTGACAACAGGGTCTCGTCGGGCATCGTGCTCCAGAGGAAGTACGACAGGCGAGACGCCAGCGCATAATCGTCAAGCTCGATTGACCCGGCGTCGGCTTCACGAGTTCGCCCAGCCGTCTCGCGAAAATACAGGAACCGGGGCGAGGCCAGCACGGACTTGATCCCGGCGCGCAAAGACGATTCAAACGATTGACCCATCTCCATCGACTTCGCGACGACGGCCACATGAGGCAGCACATCCTCGTCCGCCACAGGACGACGAAAGGCCCGGGGAAGTAAGTCACGCAACACACGCTCTGCATCCGCCAGCCTGGCAGATTGAGGGTCCGCGTTTCCAAACACGCGGCGATAACTCTCGGTCGGCCACTCGTCCGGCAACGGGCCTTCCACCTCGATCCAATGAATTTTCAAACCCGGACCGGGATACTCCGGCATGTTCTTGTGATTCACGTAAACAAACGGCAATCCCACGGGAGTGATCTTGATCGTGTGATTGCGCGCCGTCAGCCGCTCTTCGAACTCAATCACCCGTTGTTCTGAAGGAACATCGAAGAACCCCAACCGGCGCGACTCATCACCACTGACGACGAAGCTCCCAAGATGGACGACCATCGGCAGCGGAGTGGGCGATTGATACGCCGAGGCCGCGATCCGAAATCGGTAACGGCCAGCCGCAGGGGATTTGAATTTTCGCAGATCCGATGCGGAATCGCCGCTGTTCCTGAACAGAATGACGCCGTCGTCCTGCTTGTAGACTCCCGCAACGAACCATGTCGGCAGCGAGTCATACAGGTCAAACCGCTCCGTCTTGCTCGGCAGCTTGTGTACGGGAAGAACCGCGGCATCGAGGACCGCATCAGCCGCTTCAAGGTAGCGCTCGATCAGGACGGGCGACACATTCAAGGCCGCCCCCACATTGTCGAAGCCGTGTTCAATTGCATCCTCGGGCAGGATCTCCTTCACTGCCACGTTTACCGCGAACAGGTCGCGGACTGTGTTCTCATATTCGACGCGATTCAGTCGACGAAGAACAACGCGACCCGCGGATTTCCGCCGAGCCGCCGCCGCATTCAACTCCTCGGTCAGACGCCGCACGATGTCTGTCACCTGAGTCGAATCGGGTCGAGGTTCATCCTGCGGCGGCATCTCTCCCGATTTGATCCGCGACACAATCCCGCGCCAGCGTTTGAACGCGCCGGGCTTCTCCAGATCCGCTTCCAACTTGTCCAGTCGCAGTCCGGCTTCCGCATGGTCAGGTCCGTGACATCGCCAGCAGTGCTGCTGAAGAAATTCCCGGGAACTTCCCGCCAGATCCTGCGGACCAGTGGAATCATTCGCCTCACAGAGGGATGCACAGACTGAGGCCCCCATGAGCCACAGCGGAACAAACCACGATGTCTGCCAGACACGATTCATGCCAGGTCCGCCATGGAATGACGATCGAACCACCTCGAAGGGAACAGGCAGATGCGATGCTGTCGAAATGCGCAACCGTTCACGGGTAAGCGAAGGGGACAGACCCATTTTCACGGGCGGATGCGAATTCGATGGCACATCGCGCCCACCTCAGCCGGTTGTATTTGCCGTGAAAATGCGTCAGTCCCCGGCCCGTGAACGATTACTCGAAATGCTATTCCAGTTTGCCAAGCAGCGCAGGCTCTTTCGTCGCTCCAAACCCCACATTGGATTCCGAGACGACCTGAACCGCATCACCGGCAAATGTCAGGACCGCCGTAACAACAAACGGTGTTTCGTAAAAACAGAGCTTCGTGGTCAACTGCTGCTCCGCGTTCCACGCGCCGCTGGCGGCAACAGGTTGAGTCGCCAACCGCCCCCAGCCCGCCGTCCCGCTCTTCCAGGAGTCGCGACCAAGTACAACGCTGTGCTCGGTCCCGTTCACTCGGATCTTTAATGTCCCTACGGTCTGATCCGCATTACTGCGTTCCAGAGTCAGCGATTCCAGCTTTCGCTCATTTGCCGGGAAGCGATACGTCTTGCCGAACACATCAATCGGGGTCGCGTTTCCGGTTGGTGTTCGCAGCGAAAGCCGCTGCAGGCGTTCCTTCAATTGGGCATGAGCGTCCGGGGCCGCAGTCAGCGCCGACGATTGAAATGCCGGAAGCAGCTTGTCCCAGATCAGGTTCAGGACGACCTGCATATCTTTAATGCCGCTCGTGATCGCAATGACGGCATCCTGCTCGGGAAGCACGATGCAGTATTGGCCGAACGCTCCATCGCCGCGATACCCACCGTTGCGACAGCGCCAGAATTGATATCCATAACCCTGATCCCAATCACTCTTGGGATTGCTCCCGTTGGAGGTCTGCCGGGCCGTGGCGGCATCAATCCAGGATTCCGGAACGAGTTGCTTCCCCTCCCAGCGCCCCCGCTGAAGATAAAGCTGACCAAAGCTGGCAATGTCCTCGGTCCGGATACTCAGTCCATAACCACCGGTTGAGAAACCCTGAGGACTGAGTTCCCACGTCGGATTCCGAATGCCAAGCGGATCAAACAGACGAGGCCGCAGATACTCGAGCACGGTCTGGCCGGTTGCCTTCTGCACCATCGCCGACGCCATGTAAGTGGCCGAGGTATTGTACAGAAAATGAGTTCCCGGCTTGAACGGTACAGGGTGAGCCAGAAATGTCTTCACCCACGACTGATCGAGTGGGCGCGGCGGTTCGGTTTGCTGACCGGTGCTCATTCGCAACAGATCGCTCAGACGCATCGCCTTGAGGTTGGGACCAGGTTCCGCAGGAGCCTCGTCCGGAAAGAACTTCAAAACTTCGTCATCCAGGCTCAGTTTCCCCTCGGCGATCGCGATTCCAACCGCCGTCGAGGTGAAACTTTTGCTGAGGGAATACAGCGAGTGATTCGCTTCGGCATGGTAGGGAGCCCACCAGCCCTCCGCGACAACGTGACCGTGCCGAATCAGCATCACGCTGTGCAGCGAGTCAAACTGCTGATCGGCGGATTCAATGAACGATTGAATCGCCGCCGAGGAAATTCCCTGCGCCTCGGGAGCACTTCGCGGCAATCCAGCAGCAGCATTCTGCGGTGAGGTTCCAGCCATGCAAGCTCCAGCAACCGCTGCAATCATCAAGGCTCTCATGTTGTCTGATCCAAAAATGGAACACTCTCGTCGAAGGAATCCGACTCGGTGCAAGCTATCGCGGGAATCGCCAATCATCAACCAGCGCGGATGGACTCTGAATCGCGAACCTATCCCCATTCGGTTGCGCCGGTCACCAGGAAGTTCAGGATTCTTTCTTCATCCTGAATCTTATCGCACCGCTTTTTGCTGGCGGAATTGATCCAGCGTGACCGCGGCGACGATGATCAGGCCAAGGATCATATCCTGAACAGGATTGCTGACCCCGAGCGCGGAACAACCGCTGGTGATAACAGACATCACCAGGGCGCCTGTCACGGTTCCCAGCACGGTGCCGCGGCCACCGTTCAAACTGGCGCCGCCAATCACCACCGAAGCAATGATTTTCAATTCCAATCCCAGTCCCGATGTGGGATTGCCGACGGTGAGTCGCGAGAACTGGTACAAACCGGCGATGCCGACGAACAAACCGCTCAACGCATAGATGGCGATCTTGTTGCCATGAACGTTGATCCCGCACAGCCGTGCCGTCGCTTCGTTGGATCCGATCGCAAAGACATAACGACCAAATACGGTGTATCTCAGCACGGCGGCCATCAGAAGCGCCAGGATCATGGTGAACCAGACACCCATGGGGAGTCCCATCCATTGAACCTTGTCCGAAATCGACAGCAGGTTCGGAACCCATCCCGGAACCTGAGTCTCTCGATCAGGACGGACTGTCGTGTTGTCCGCGATCAACTTGGCCAACCCCAGGTAAAGCTGCATCGTTCCAAGCGTCACAATGAAGGGGACCAGTCGTAGCCGGCTGATCAGTACGCCATTCAACAGCCCGCACAGGCAGCCTGCCGCCACGCCGAGCGGAAACGCGGCCCAGGGGGTCCAGGGAGTCCAGATCAGCGAAGCCGCCTTGGTCTGCTCCAGCCGAGGCGTCAGGAATTCGACCTGAGCCTGGGCGTCCTTGTGTTTGAGTTCAAGCTCCGATTTCTTCTCTCGCGCGGCGTCCCGATCGCTGTCGGTGGTCGATTTTTCGATCGCGGCGTCCGCGTCTTTCAATTCCGTTTGCAGGGATTTCACCTTCGCGCTGAAGTCGCTCAGCTTTCTTGTGACCCCTGCCACGTTGTCGCCATTCACAATCAGCAGCGCCACGTCTTCCTTCAGGCTCCAGGCCAGCACGGTCGCGCTCAGGGAAATCGCCGTGCCGACGGAGAGGTCGATCCCGCCCGAGATGATGATGACCGTCACGCCCAGCGCCGCGACCGTGACGATCATGGTTTGAGCCGCGACGTTTCGCAGGGATCCGGGGGTCGCGAATTGAGCCTTGGACCCGTTCACCAGCGAATCCGCCACGCAGAACACGATCGTGACTACAATCAGCGCAAGAAAAGGCCGGACGAAGTCGGCCGTGGAGCGCCAAGCCGCCGGTTTAAGAACCTGGGTGGTGGAATTCATGGTACGCTTCAGCGGGAGTGAAATGACTTCGATGAAGATTGTGTCCCGGAGTCTGCCAACGACCTGGCGCCGGGACTCGCTAAACTAACCTCTCGCCCCCCCTGGCACCACTGCGCAGACGGTGCGATCCGCTGGACCGTGCCGAGATATCAGGGAAACCTGGCGCCAACTGGATTCAACGAAGCGTCAGGCTGGCCGCGACATCGAACGTGGTTTCAGTGTCAAAGAAGACTCCTGCGGCAGGGCAACTTGGAAAAGGTTGTCTCACCTCCGCAAATGCGCATTGCGTGTGGTTCCGTCAGGGCTTTAGAATCCTTCGCCATGAGATGAGCGCCATTTGTGCGCATCTTATCGTGAGCGACCAGCGGGAGCGGCTACTGCAGTTTCCGAGCGGTAGCTCGTATTGGGTTGAGGGCACTGCCCTCATTAGAATTCGGGTTGCGAAATTCCCGCCACCGTTTTTTGACACGAGCCTCCGCGCCACTGAATCCATGTCGCAGCCCCCTGCCGGTTCAACCTCCTCCGCTGCCGCTTCTCCGATTCGCCTTGGACTGGTCGTTCGATGGGCCCTGGGACTGGTCGCGGCTCTGCTCGCATTCACATCCATCATTTTCGTTGATGAGACCGAGTTCGTCATCGTCGCCCGGTTCGGCCGGATCATCCATGTTTACGACCGGGCCGAAGACCGCGGCCTGCAATTCAAGTTGCCCTGGCCGCTGGAAACGACTCGCCGATTCGACCGCCGCCTGCAGTTGCTGTCCCCCGCCGGCCGTGAAGCCTTTACGCACGATCGGAAGAACGTCACCGTCGAAGCGTACGTCTTGTGGAAGATTGCCGATGGCCGTGCGGACGATCAATCCCATCCGGTTGTTCAATTCTTTCAAAGCCTGGGAAGCCTGGATGTGGCGGAGGCACGATTGTCCAGCCGACTGCAGTCGATCCTGACGGAGCAGATCGGACGAAGCGAACTGTCGCAGTTGTTGAGCGCCCCCGATTCCGAAGCCGCCCCGCTCGACGACCAGGGTCCATTGGAAAAGGTCTCGGCCGAGATTCGGCGTGAATTGATTCAACGAGTTGACGAGAAGGACTCTCTGCGAGACCGCCAGGGGATCGAGATTGTCGACGTCCGCATTCGCCGTCTGAACCTTCCCGTCGGAAACATGCGAGCCGTGTATGAGCGGATGCGCAGCGAACGGCAGAAAATTGCCGAGCGGTATCGCAGCGCGGGACTGGCCGAGAATCGCATGATTCGCAGCCAGGCTGATCGACAATCGGGCGAACTGCTGGCGCGGGCCAACGCCGAAGCCGAGCGGATTCGAGGCGAGGGGGATGCCGACGCGATTCGTATCCTGAACGAGGTGCATGGTCGTGATCCTGAATTTGCGGCAACGCTGCAGACGCTGGACGCCTACAAGCAGATCCTGAACGATCGAACCACGCTGGTCCTGTCGGCATCCAACAGCCTGCTGAAACTGCTGGTCGATGGGATCCCCACCCCTCCGGTTGCACCACGCTCCAGATCCGATTCGCAACCCGCCGCCGAGGGCCAGCCTTCGGCAATTGATCCAGCCAATGGACGCAAGGGGGGGGCGGAGGTCGCGCCATGACGTCAACCAGGTCCACCGGCCGCATGCCGATGTCGGCGATTGTCTGCGGACTTGTCCTGGCGGGATACCTTTCGACCGGATTCTTCACGGTTCCCGCCAACGAAATTGCCGTTGTCCGGCGCTGCGGACGCGCGGTCTGGCCCGCTCGCACCAGCGGCCTGAACTATGATCTCCCCTGGCCCTGGTCAACCGTCGACCGGGTCAACCTGAATGCAATCCGAACCCTGACACTTGGCGAGGCCTCGGACGAAGCCAACGCGTTTCTCTCATCCCCGTCGAACCAGCCAACGACGTTCCTGACCGGGGATCGCAACCTGCTTCAACTGAGGATCTCGGTTCAATACCGCGTCTCCGAAGAGTTCCTTGCCGAATGGCTGTATGGCAACAGCGCCCCAGAAGATCGGCTGCAGTCTCTGGTCGAGACAACGGTCGCCGATCTGGTGTCACGCTGTGGTGTCGACTTTGTGCATACGCAGGGATTGGCGGAGTTGAACAATCGGCTGCTGATCGCGGCACGAGTGGCGGCCAGGAACCAGCGGTTGGGATGCGACGTCGAACAGGTCACCATCGATCGGGCGGAACCTCCTTCACGAGTCAAAGCCGAATTCCTTGACGTCTCCAATGCCCGGGCAGACATGTCGCGCACAATCAATGAGGCCCGGGTTTATGCCGAGCAACGTTTGGCGGAATCGCAGGCAGACGCCCGGCAGATCCTGGATACCGCGGAACGCGAACGGGGGTCCAGGATCGCCAGTGCGAAAGGATCGGCCGATCGATTCGCCCGACTCGTTGACCAGATTCAACAGGATGCCACGGCCGGAAGCCGCGATTATTCGGTCTCTCGCAATCTGACACTGCAGCGTCTGTACATTGAAACTCTGCGTGAAGTCTTGAGCCGTGTCCAATCCAAGGTAATCCTCGACGGCCAGCAGCCCGCCGACTTGATGTTTCCCCGGTAGTCGCTGCATGCGGCATTCTTGCCGACTCACTGCGTCATACTTTCCCAATCACGACGCTATTCCTTCCGGATCACCAGGGCATCGCACCAGTCCGCGTAGTCCAGGATGTCCGCATTGGCCCCGAATTCCACGACCAAGGTGAACTGTTTGGCTCCATCGAGTTTCACAGGTGGAATCGCCACGGGCGGCGATTGCCCCGTCAATTCAGGGCTCTCCCAATGACGACGCCCATCCAGTTCAATGGCAAACCGGACACTTCCCTTTCCCCCCGCGGCATCATCGATCCCGACGGTCGCCAGAAACTCGTGATCCCCCGGAAGGACGTCATACGTCACAAGCGAGCGGCTGTGAACACCCAGACCACTACCGTACTCGACCCCGCGCAAGGACAGCGGACCACGCAGCACGTTCGCGTTCTTCACAAGCGGCCAGGTATTGGAAAGGTACGGCACGAATTTCACCTGGGCCGGTTCGCGACTGGCCACGGGAACAACCCGCTTCCCAAAGACGAAGCAGGAGACACATTCCGAGAACGGGATCAGGATCTGCTGCTTCTCGAGCAACGTGCATTTCAAGTCACGATCGATCCACTCGACGCTGCGGGCGGTCACTCGCGAGCCATCACGCAGACTCAGCATCAGCGAGCGCCCCTGCGTCTCGGGAACACTCGTCAGTTCGGGATTCATGCGAACCGCCTGGACTCGGGTGCGGTCGAGCTTTGTCAGTCCGGTGGATGTCTTCAGATGAACAAACGCCCCATCCAGCCGTTCAAACTCACCCAGGATCCGGTCGCCATTTGCCAGTAGAACCACATCCGCGCCCGGAGGAATGGTCTGCAGGTCGGCAAACAGCTTTTGCCGATCATCACGCGCTGCGGGAAGATCGAACACCATCGCCGCGACCATTTCCAGGGGAAGCTTCACGGGGACGCGCGAGGGAAGCCGGTGCCAGGTCGCGGTCAGCAGATCGTCGAACACACCAACGGCCCGCAGCACAAGCCGGTCGCCATTGGCCAGGATGACCAGCGGATCCCCTCCCGCGGGGGGAACGGCTTGTCGGGAAAATGTCAGCGACAGCACCTCATCGATCGGAATCTCGCGCGGGGGGTCCGTCGCTAGAGTCAGGCGGGCATCGGTCCACTCGCGAAGGGGAACATCCACGACCTTTCGCCCGGTCGCGTCCGTCAGGGTGACCGTGTCCGCGGCCGTCGCACAGCAGCAGAGACACCCGACCCAGACCCCCATTCGAAGCACGACGGATTGCACGGGGAACATGAACAGGACTCCAACGAAGCAATCCAGGAACGCACGGCGATTGGGATTGGACCGTGTAACGCTCGAAACCGTGCATCACCTTTGGAAGATTGGCAGCAGGTTGTTCGGCATCTGCAGGACGAGGCACGCCATGGCGGTCGCGTATTCATTATTGATCAGGGAATCGGCCCAACTGCCATCGGGAAGCTGCCGCTTGATCAATTCGTCACGAATCGACGGGTACCATTGGTTCCAGCGTTCATCACCCGCATGCCACATCGCCTGCACGGCATAATACTGACCATAAAAATAGTGGGCATCATAATGAAGCAGATCCCCACGGGGTGGGAATCGCAGCAGATACGCCAATCCCCGTTCAATTTCACGACCTTCTGTCAGACCGGCCGAATAGAGCGTCACCACGCCGGCCGCCGACCGGGGAAAATCACTCTGTTGTCGCATCAGCAGTTGATACCGGAACCCGCCGTCATTGTTCTGACACTTCTTGATGTACTCAACACATTGATCGACTGTCGACTTGGGAACGGCGATGCCGCAGTTGCGCGCGGCACGCAGTGCCATCATCTGGCAGACAGTCACCGACACATCCGCGTCCTTGCCATCGGGATCATACCGCCAGCCCCCTTCACGGTTCTGGGAGTTCACGATCAATTGAACCGCCGCCTTCAGAGCATCGCGAACTTCCTTCCTGGGACTCATCCCATAGACTTCCGCCAGGAACAGGGTCGCAAAACCATGTCCGTACATCGGGCCGTGTCCCGTACTGTCTTCTCGAATGATATATCCGTTCGGCCGTGCGCAGCTCAAGATGTACTCGATCGCTTTGTCGACATTCTTGCCGTAAGTCCCGCGACCCGGTGTATGTCCTGCCGAAAGAAATGCCATCCCCGCCAGCGCTGTCACTGCCACATTGCGCCGATAGGTTTGTCCCGATCCAAACGAACCATCGGGATGCTGACGGCTCGCGAGGAACGCGAGACCCCGATCAATCGACTTCTGGGTTTCCGGCGAGATCGTTTCCGCCA
>Ga0265327_10001677_pt1 | contig 26559 bp, 23 predicted proteins | sample 41621metaG_FD_202089 | JGI IMG/M metagenome (GOLD analysis project Ga0265327, IMG submission 202089) | Rhizosphere microbial communities from Carex aquatilis grown in University of Washington, Seatle, WA, United States - 4-16-21 metaG | ecosystem: Host-associated > Plants > Roots > Rhizosphere...
GCCGACATCGTTATCGCCGGCGGCCAGGAAAGCATGAGCCAGGCGCCCCACGCCCAGAACCTGCGGGGCGGCCAGAAGATGGGCGACCTAGCCCTGGTGGACACCATGATCAAGGACGGCCTGTGGGACGCCTTCCACGGCTACCATATGGGCCAGACCGCCGAGAACATCGCCGCCCGCTGGCAGATCACCCGCGACGACCAGGACCGGTTCGCCGTCGCCAGCCAGAACAAGGCTGAAGCCGCCCAGAAGGCCGGCAAGTTCACCGGCGAAATCGCGCCCGTCACCATCAAGGGCCGCAAGGGCGACACCGTGGTGGACCAGGACGAGTACATCCGCCACGGCGCGACCCTGGAAAGCGTCTCCGGCCTGCGCCCCGCCTTCAGCAAGGAAGGCTCCGTCACCGCCGCCAACGCTTCGGGGCTCAATGACGGGGCCGCGGCCCTGGTGCTGATGACCGCCGACGAAGCCAGGAAGCGCGGCCTCAAGCCCCTGGCGCGGATCGCTTCCTGGGCAAACGCCGGGGTCGACCCCGAGATCATGGGCACGGGCCCGATCCCTGCCAGCCGCAAGGCGCTGGAGCGGGCCGGCTGGTCGGTGGCCGACCTGGATCTCATTGAATCCAATGAAGCCTTCGCCGCCCAGTCGATCTGCGTGGTCCGCGATCTCGGCCTCGACCCCGCCAAGGTCAATGTGAACGGCGGCGCCATCGCCATCGGCCACCCCATCGGAGCCTCCGGCGCGCGGATCCTCACCACGCTTGTCCATGAGATGCAGCGGTCCGGCGCCAAGAAGGGCCTGGCGACCCTCTGCGTCGGCGGCGGCATGGGCGTGGCCATGTGCGTCGAGAGCCTGTGACGCAACTCCGGCGCGGACCCCGCGGCGGCTAACGAGAACAAGAACTGGGAGAGACGCGAATGGCGAGAGTGGCGTTCGTCACGGGTGGGACCCGTGGCATCGGTCGGGCGATTGTGGAGCGCCTGAAGAACGACGGCATGAAGGTCGCCGCCGGCTATTCCGGCAATGAAGAGGCCGCCGCCGCCTGCGCCAAGGAACTGGGCGTCATGGTGGTGAAGGGCAATGTGGGGAATTTTGAGGACTGCGAGCGGGCGGTGAACGTCGTCATGGCCGAGCTCGGGCCCATCGACATCCTGGTGAACAATGCCGGCATCACCCGTGACGGGGTGTTCCACAAGATGAAGCCGGAGCAGTGGTCCGAGGTGATCCGGGTCAATATGGACTCGGTGTTCAACATGACCCGACACGTGATCGAGGGCATGCGTGAGCGCGAGTGGGGCCGGGTGATCAATATCTCCTCGATCAACGGCCAGAAGGGCCAGATGGGCCAGACCAACTATTCGGCCGCCAAGGCCGGCGTGATCGGCTTCACCAAGGCGCTCGCCCTCGAGAACGCCCGCAAGGGCGTAACGGTCAACTGCATCTGCCCGGGCTATATCGATACCGAGATGGTCCAGTCAGTGCCGGAGAACGTTCTGGCCAGCATCATCTCCCAGATCCCGGTGGGCCGGCTCGGCACCGGGGACGAGATCGCCGACATGGTGGCCTTCCTGGCCGGGGAGCATGCCGGCTATGTGACCGGCTCGACCCTTTCGCTCAATGGCGGCCAGTACATGGCGGGCTGAGGCGGGGGTGGCCATGGGCTTGCGGGGCGCAACGCCTTCGCAACACCAGCGGGCGTATGATGTCGCCATGGCCGAAACCGCCTCCCCCTGGTCCAAAAAGCGCCCTAGTCGAGCGGCATCTGCTCAGGCTTGATGTTCAGCGCGAGATCGATATCTGCGGGCGCTTCGGTGATCGCGCTGGCCATGGTCCTGGCGATCATCTGTGCGAACCCGGCGCAGGCAGGCGGCCCGGAAAGCCTGCGCGAAAGCCTGTTCGGCCTGCGCCCCTCCATGCCCGACCGCAGCCAGACCCTGCCGGTGGCCCACTATGTCTCCCAGCAGGGCGAGGCCTTCACCCTGGATCGCAGCCAGGCCCGGCCGCTGCTGAAGGTCGATGACAGCCCTGAGGTCTGGGCGCTGAAGGCCCAGCCTGCGCCCAGGGGCGACGTGATCTACATGAACGACCTGGGGGAGCCGGTGCTGCGGGCCACACGGCTCGGGGGCCTGACCCTGTTCACCCCCGACCAGCCCGGGGGTAGCGCCGCAGCCCTGGCGGGCGCCAGCCTGGCGCTGCGCCTTGCGCCGCTCAGCCCCCAGCAGCTGTTCGAACGCCTGGCCCTGGCCAGCGCCCGGGCGACACGGGCCGCCCGCCGACTGATCGCCTTCGAGGCCGATTCTTCGCCGGCCTCCTCCGCCCTCATGGCCGACGCCGCCATCGTCGCCTCCGAAGCGGTGATCCGCCTGGCCCACAAGCCGGAGGACAAGCCTGTCCTCGCCCGGCTGCTGAAAGTCCGCCTCGTGGAAGGCCGCAAGGCGGGGGCGAACTTCAATTCGGGCGTGATGCAGATCACCGTGGCTCCCGCCGAGGGGTTTGCGGGGCGTCCGTCCTCCGACCGCATCATGGCCGCCGCAGGGTCGCGATAGACCCGCGCTTCAAAGGTCCGACGTCACCACAGGCGTCTTCGAGCGGATCGTGACCGTGGCGCCGATTGACGCCGCCACCACGGCGGCGATGGCCAGCCACTGGGTTGGGGACAGCACCTGGTGCAGCAGGACCAGTCCCGCCAGGGCGCCCACCGCCGGCTCCAGGCTCATCAAGGTGCCGAAGGTCCGGGTCGGCAGGGCGCGCAGGGCGATCATCTCCAGGGCGTAGGGCAGGGCCGTGCCGAGCAGTCCGACCCCGGCTCCGAACAGCAGGGCGTGGGGGCTGAGCAGGGCGGCCCCGGCCTGGGCGACCCCCACCGGGATGACGATGAGCGCGGCGATCACTGTGCCCAGGGCTGCGGAGTGCATGCCGTGTTCGCCTCCGGCTCTCTGGCCGAACACGATGTAGAGCGCCCAGCAGACGCCGGCGCCCAGGGCGCAGGCCACGCCGAAGGGGTCGAGGGCGGAGGTCGCGGAGCCGGTTGGGCGCAGGATCAGCAACAGGCCGCCGACCGCCAGAGCGATCCACAGGAAGTCGACCGGCCTGCGCGAGGCCATCATGGCCACCGCAAGCGGGCCGCTGAACTCCAGGGCCACCGCCACCCCCAGGGGCACGGTGGTGAGGGCGGTATAGAACAGGAGATTCATCACCCCCAGCGAGATCCCGTAGCCGAGGATCGGCCGCCATGCCGCCGCCGTCGGCCAGGCGCGCCAGGGTCGGAACGCCGCAAGCAGCAGGATCGTGCCGAAGGCGAGGCGCAGGGCCGCCGCGCCCTGGGCCCCCACGGTGGCGAACAGGCCCTTGGCGATGGAGGCGCCGGCCTGGAAAGAGAACATCGCCACCAGCAGGACACCCACCGACAGCAGGGTGGAGGCGAGGCGGGGCGGGGCCGGGGCTTGGGTCAAGCGAAGGGTCTCGTGGCGGTCCGCCGCCCCGATGGCGGCCTGATTGAGAAGCGGCGAGGCGGGCCCTAGCCCTTGAATCCGTCCTTGGCGGCGCGCACGGCGCCGAAGGCCTCATGGGGCGGCAGGCCCGGCCGCAGGCCTGGCGCCCGCAGGAAGGGGTTGGTGGCCTTTTCCAGCCCGATGGTGGTGGGCACGGTTGGCTCCCCGCGGCTCCGGGCGGCGAAGATCGCCTCGGTCCGCGCCTTCAGGGCCGGGTCGTCATCCACCGACAGGGCGAAGCGCGCGTTGGCGGCGGTGTATTCATGGGCGCAATAGACCGTGGTGTCGTCGGGCAGGGCGGCCAGCTTCTGCAGGGAGCCCCACATTTGCGCCGCGGTGCCCTCGAACAGCCGGCCGCAGCCCAGGGCGAACAGGGTGTCGCCGACGAAGGCCGTGTGGTCGGCGGCGTCGTGATAGGTGATGTGGCCCAGGGTGTGGCCGCCGGTGTCGATCACCGAAAACCGGGTCTCTCCCAGTTGCACCTGGTCGCCGTCGGCCACCTTGCGGTCCACCGGGCTCAGGCGCTCCACCTCCGCCGGGCCTACCACCACCGCCCCGGTGGCCGCCTTCACCTCGGCGTTGCCGCCGGCATGGTCGGGGTGCCAGTGGGTGTTGAGGATCAGGGCCAGTTTCCAGCCCGTGGCGTCGAGCTCCCGCAGGATCGCCGCAGCGTCGGGAGTGTCGATGCAGGCGGCGAGGCCGGTGGCGTCGTCCCGCACCAGAAATCCATAATTGTCGGAGAGGCAGGGGAACTGGTGGACGGTGATCGACATGGAGGCCTCCCGGGGCGTGGCGCGCCCTCGGATGTAGGTTGGGGGTCGCGATTAGTCGAGACTAGGCTTACCTGAGGATCATGCGTCGCGACGTTCTCGAACTGCGTCAGTTCTACGCCACCCGCCTCGGCCAGGCCGCGCGGGTGATGACCGCGCGCAAGGTCATCGAGACCTGGGGCGACGCCCACGGCCAGGATGTGCTGGGCCTGGGTTATGCGACCCCGTTCCTGGGCGCGCTATCGCCGACCGCCCGACGGGTGGTGGCCGCCATGCCGGCGCAGCAGGGGGTGGAGATCTGGCCGGCCGGGGAACCCAACCGGGTCTGCCTGTCCGGCGAAGACACCCTGCCGTTCCGCAACGCCCTGTTCGACCGGATCCTGGCGGTCCATGCCCTCGAGGAGAGTCCGGACCCCCTGGCCCTGTTGCGGGAGGTCTGGCGGGTGCTGGCCCCCTCGGGACGGGTGGTGGTGGTCGTGGCGGCGCGCAACGGACTGTGGGCCAATTCGGAGGCCACGCCCTTCGGCCACGGACGGCCCTACAGCCGAAGCCAGCTGGCCGACCTGCTTCGTGAGGCGGAGCTGGAGCCGTCCGGCTGGACCCGGGCGCTCTATGCGCCACCGGTGGCCTGGATGGCTGGGTGGGCCGAAGGGTTTGAACAGGCCGGCTCAAGGTTGTGGCCGGGATTTGCAGGCCTGGTGCTGGTGGAGGCGGTGAAGCAGACCTTCGCGGTCAAGCCTCGCGCCGTGCGTGTTCGCGCCCGGGTCGCCGCCCCGGTGCTCAATCCCCTGCCGGCCGGACGTGCGCCGGCCCGGCGCACTGCCCCCGGTGGCAAGGCTCGCTAGAGTCGGTTGGATCCTCTCGAAGCCTGAATCCAGTTCCAAAATTGTGAATCGGGCTCTAGGCGCGCAGCAGGTAGCTGGCGCCGGTGACCATGGTGGGGGATTTGAGGATCGCCACGCCGCGATGTTCGATCCTCTCCCGGGTCGGATCCGCGCCCTTCTCGGCGCAGAACCTGGCCCATTGCATGTAGCCCAGCAGGACGCCGTCCAGGGCCGTGCCCCGATAGGCGTCGAGCGCATCATCGACCAGGTCGAGCGTGGTCATGCTTGAAGACTCCAAGACTGCAACCCTGGACGGTATTTGTCGCCGAGTCCGTCGCGCGCCACAATGGGCCAGGTGGCCGCAGGCATGGGGCCCCGCGAAAATGCCGTGGAATGGCGCAGATTGTCAGGGTCAGCGACTCCGCCGCCGCGGCCCCTTGGACGCCGACGCGGATGGCCCTAGCCTGTGGCGAAGTCTTTCGCCGGAGAGCCCCGATGAAAATGATCGTCGCGATCATCAAGCCCAGCCGCCTCGACGCCGTGCTCGAGGCGGTGACAGAGGCCGGGGCGTCAGGCCTGACGGTGACCGAGGTTCGAGGCTATGGACGCCAGCGCGGCAAGACCGAGGTCTATCGCGGCGCGGAATACGAGGTGAAGCTGCTGCCCAAGGTGAAGCTGGAGATCGCGGTGCCCACCGACATCGTCGATGCGGTGATCGAGGCGGTGTCGCGCACCGCCAATACCGGCAAGATCGGCGACGGCAAAGTGTTCGTCCTGGACCTGGAGCGGGCCCTGCGCATCCGCACCGGCGACACTGACGCGGCCGCCATCGCCGGTTAGGACAGCGGTCCGACCCGATCGGCTTCAGGATCCCAGCAGGAATCCGCCCGGCGTCGAGGGATGGGCGACGGCGATGGGATGCTCCGTCCCCGGCTGCCAGCCCAGGGTGAGGCTCGCCGCCCCGGGCCCCGCCACAGACACATAGACATCCGCCCGCCCGTCGCCATTGAGGTCGAAGCCGACCCGGACCCCGGCGGTTGCAGCCGTGTGGGCCAGGGCCGCGTAGCCGTGCAGGCCCGCCAGCACATCGGCCTCGGGCGTAATGCCGACCACGGTGGGGTGGGGGCCGGCCGCGAACTCAAAGCGGTCCTGTCGGGTGAAATCGAGAATGGTCCCGCCATCCGCGGCGGCGGTCCGGTCCAGGCCTGGGCCGGCAGCGGTCAGATCGCTGGCGGAGGTGATCACGAAGACATTTTTTCCTTCGCCGCCGATCGCCACGGTCCGCGCCGCCAGGGTCAGCCGGTCGTCGCCGCGGCCCCCCTCCAGTACGTCCAGTTCGCCGGGCCGCGCGCCACCGCCGATCAGGGTGTCGGCGCCATCGCCCCCCACAAGGTGGTCGCCCCCCGGGCCGCCGATCAGCAGATCATCGCCCGCGCCGCCCGCGAGGAGGACGCCCTTGTCGGCGGCCACCCGCAACAGACTGCCGGCCCCATGCGCGGCGGCGGCCAGGTTAGGCGCGGTATCACGGATCGCCGCCGTGAGATGATCGCCAGGCCAGCGGTCATCCATCGGGCCGGAGGCGCGGGTCGCCTGGGCCTGGGGCCCGCCCGCCGGGTGGTCGGGGTCGGAGCTGGAATGGCCGATTGCGGAATGATGGCCGGCCGTAGCGGGAGCCAGCCGGGCGAGCAGCTTGCGCAACCCGTCCCAGTTCGCCCAGCCTGTCGCGTGGGGCGCCGCCAGACCGGGGTCGATCTCGTGGACGAACACCAGGGCCGCCGCCACCGCCAGCAGGGACTGGGCCGCCCGCAGAGGCGTGATCGCCGCCGCAGGCCGTCCCGCCCGCCAGGCGTCGCCCAGCAGCCGGTCGAAGGCGCGCCACAGACTGTCCTCATCCTGGACCGCGTCCGAGGCCGCATCGTGCACCACGAAGCGTCCCCCGATCCGCGCCACGTGGACAAGCACCTCGTCACGCTCGTCCGTGATGACGCACCAGGGGTCCCCGCGGTCCGACAGCCCGAAGGCGGCGTCCACCCGGGCCCCGCCGGCGGTCAGTCGGTCGGTAAGCTCGGCCAGGCGCGCCCGTTCGCCGGACGACCAGTCGCCGCGGGCAGGTCTCGGAACGAATGGAACGACCGTGCCCAATTCGTTCAGGTCCTCGCGGTTGGGTCCCCCACGTCCGGCAGGGGCTCGTCGAACAGCAGCCTGTGCAGTTCGGGCTCGTAGTACCTCAGCAAGGTGCGTGCGAATTCGGCGGGATTTAGGCCGACTGCGACAGCCCAGGCGCCTTGTGTTTCGATCGGGACACGACCGAGGCCGCTCTCCACCTGAGAAACGAAGGTGTAGTAACGAAGCCCCACCTCCTCGGCGAGCTCGGCCTGGGTCAGGCCGGCCCGCTCACGAGCCGCCTTCAGCCATCGCCCGGCTTCCTGGCGAAGGGTCTTGGTGACCGCCGCCCGCGTCGGACTCACCGCCTGTCTCGGCATGCTTTCCCAAACTCCAAATTCGCCCGCCGGCTTGCACCCTCAGGGGGGTCTATGTACAGTAACTACTAAACGTGCTCTTGCGCGACGTGTAAACGTCGGCCACACGGTGTAGAAGCCCCCACCGCTCCCCTCACAGAGTCCCACGTCGATTCATGTCCCATCGCTATCTCCTCCTCGCCGCCGCCTCGCCCCTGTGCTTTCTGGCGGGGCTCGCGCATGCCGAGACCGACATCACCACCGCGGTGACGGCGCCTGTCGCTACGGCGACCGCAGCGTCGGGGGCGCCTGACAATATCAGCGTCACCACCACCGGATCGGTGAAGCTCACCAGCGGGACCGCGGTCACGCTCAACTCCAACAACACCGTGAATATCGACGGGATCGTCACCGTGACCGACGCGAACAATGCGGTCGGGGTGTCGGTGCTGGGCGGCAATACGGGCCAGGTGACGGGGACCGGCACCATCCAGGTCAGCGAGACCTACGTGGCCACGGACACCAACAATGACGGCATACTCGACGGGCCGTTCGCCAAGGGCTCCGGCCGCTTCGGCGTTCGGGTCACCGGGACCCAGCCTTTCCATGGCGGGATCGTCACCTCCAGCGCGATCCAGGTGCAGGGCAACGATTCCGCGGCCATTTCGGTCGAGGCGGCCATGGACGGCCAGCTCTCCTCCGGCGGCTCTCTGACCGTCACCGGCGACCGCAGCTTCGGCATCCACACCACGGGCACGGTGGGCGGCAGCGTCATCGTCAATGGCGCGGTGACCAGCTCCGGCAATGGCGCGATCGGCGTCGCCGTGGACAATAATGTCGGCGGCGCCCTGGTGATCAACCAGGCGGTGGTCGCCACCGGCTATCGCAGCACCACGCGACCGACGGACGCCGTCATCGCCAAGATGACCCCGGACGAGCTGCAGCAGGGCGGCCCGGCCATCCGCATTCGGGGCGACGTCGCCCAGGGCGTGGTGATCGCCGCCCCGCCGGCCAGTCTCGACTCCACCATTCCGGACGCCAACCATGACGGCGTGACCGACGCCAGCGAAGTCACGGCGACGGTCCAGTCCTTCGGCGGCGCGCCGGCGATGTCGATCGGCGCCATAGACCGCGGGGTGCACCTGGGGGCGATCTCCAGCGGCCTGCCCTACGGCCTCGCGATCATGGGCAGCGCCCAGGGACAGGGCGTCTATGACGGCATCGCCGCAACCGGCATCCAGCTCGGCGGTCTCGGCGGCGCGGTGACAATCGACGGCGGCATCTATGTGGGCGGCCAGGTCGTCTCCGATGCGGTGAAGGCCGACTCCACCGCCCTGCATCTGGGTTCGGGGGTGACCGCCCACACCATCGCCAATGTCGGCGTCATCAAGGCGACCTCGACCTCGAGCACGGCGGTGAATGTCCGCGCCATTGAGATCGACGCTGGCGCGACCGCCAAGGTGCTGTTCAACAGCGGCTCGATCGTCGCGGCCTTGGCTGGCCCCACCGGCCAGGTCACCGCGGTGCAGGACACGGCGGGTCTGCTGACCGGCATCTCCAACACCGGCGTGATCTCCGCCGTCATCGCCACGACGGACGGCTCCACCCCCACCGGCAGCCGCATCGCCCTGGATCTGCGCGCCAATACCGGCGGGGTCACGGTGCTACAGGCCCTGAGCGGCGTGGCGGATTCCACGCCGCTGATCAACGGCGACGTGCTGTTCGGAACCGGATCGGCGCACCTCAACCTGCAGGCCGGGAGCCTCTTGGGGGCCGTGGCCTTCGGGGGCGGGACCAATTCCCTGGTGCTTGACGGCGGGGCGACCATGGTCGGCGCGCTCACCAAGACGGGTGGAACCCTGTCCGTCGACGTCACCAATGGCAGCCTGACGGTGAACAACGCCGGCGCGACCTCGCTGACCTCGCTGAACGTCGGGGCCACCAGCACCCTGGTGATGACCGTCGATCCCACCAGCGGCGGGGCGACCCGGTTCGATGTCTCGGGCACGGCGAACATCAATACCGGCGCCAAGATCGGCCTGCGCTTCGCCACCAAGCTGCTCAGCCCGGCCACCTACACCCTGATCAAGGCGACGACGCTCAACGCCGGCGCCATCGACCAGGTTCTGCTGGGCACGACCCCCTATCTCTACCAGGCCAGTCTGCGCGTGGATCCCACCCAGAATGCGGTGCTCGCCGATGTGCGCCAGCGCACCACGACCGAGCTTGGTCTCAGCGCGCCCGAAACCTCGGCCTTCCAGGCGGTCTACGGCAATTTCGACCGCGATCCGGCCCTTCGCGACGCCTTGCTGGGAAAGACCACCCAGGCCGGCTTCCTTGGCCTCTACGATCAGCTTCTGCCCGATCACTCCGGGGGCCTGTTCCAGACCATGTCCGCGGCCAACGCCGCGGCTGGCCGCGCGCTCGACCAGGGCGCCGGACGCCTCCCGGCGGACGGCTACCGGGCCTGGGTCCAGGAAATCGGCGTGTTCGTGAATCGCGACGCCGACGCCTCCTCCAAGTACGACGCCTCAGCCTTCGGCATGGCGGGTGGTGTCGAGACCCCGGAGACCAGCCTGGGCATTGTCGGGCTGCAGACCAGCTTCATGTCCGTCGATGTGGACGAGAAGGTGCGCTCCTCGGCGTCCAACCTGAGCGGCTCGGTGTTCGCCGCCGGCCTCTACTGGCGCGCCAATGGCGACGGGATCATCGCCAATGTGTCCGCGACCGGCGGCTATGCCTGGATGGGCGAGTTGCGGACGGTCACCGACACGGCGGCGTCGCTCACCCGGGCCGCCAAGTCCAGCTGGTCGGGCCTCACCGGCGCGATCCACGGGGACCTGGCCTATCGCTTCGACATGGGCCCGTTCTACGCCAAGCCGCAGCTGTCGGCGGACTACTTCGTCCTGCAGGAAGACAGCCGCACGGAACATGGCGGCGGGACCGGCATCGATCTCTCCCTGGCCAAGCGCAACAGCCAGGAGCTGGACGGCTTCGCCGGCGTGACGGTGGGTGCGCGGTTCGGCGATGTGTTCAGCTGGACGCCGGAACTGACCGCTGGCTACAAGGCCATCGGCGGCAATGGGGCCGGCGACACCAAGGGCCAGTTCCTGGCGGGCGGGCCCAGCTTCGACATCGCCACCCCCAAGCTCTCCGGCGGCGGCGCCGTGGTCCGGGCCGCCCTGCGCGGCCAGGGCGAGTATTTCGACGTCGTGATCGAGGGCGGCGGAGAGTTCCACGACAATTACCAGGCCTATGACGCACGGGTGACCGCGCGCTGGGTCTTCTAGGCGCGGGTTTTCATATGAGTGTCGCGGACTTCTGGGTGGGGCTTGCGGCGGTGATCACCGGGCTGGCGAGCCTGGTTCGGCAAAGGGCGCCGCTGGCGGCGCAATGGCGCGCGCGGATCGTGGTGGCCGCCGACACGGCGAGTCTGGTGGCGGCGGGGATCCTGATCTGCGCCCACCCGTCGGTGCTGATCGAGACGCCGCTGGCGCCCATTATCGCCCTCAGTCTGGGGGAATGGGCCGCCGCAGTCCTTGCCCTGCGCGCCGCCGCGGGCCAGCCTGCGCCACGTTGGCTGGCCTGACGCTGTCGCGGCCTAGCTAAAGAGGTCTCGCCGCCCGCCCGGGTTCGCCGCCGCCGGCGTGGGCGCGTCAGCTTTGCGGCTCAGCAAGAACAGGGCGCTCTCCGCCCGCCAGTTCTCGATCGCCCGGGTGGGATCAATCGGCCGCGCCGGCTTGCCCTCGGACAGGGCCGAGCAGGCCTCAATCCGCAGGTCCAGGTCGTCGCACAGGGCGGTGAAGTCGTGCAGGGTGCACAGATGGATGTTGGGGGTCGACCACCAGGGATCGGGCAGGGCCCGCGTCTCCGGCATCCGACCCCGCGCCAGCAGAGCCCAGCGCACCCGCCACTGACCAAAATTGGGCAGGGAGACCACGGCCCGGTCGGCGATCCGCAACAGCTCGTTGAGCACGTGCCTGGGCTCGCGCATCTGCTGCAGGGTCTTGGACAGGATCGCGTAGTCGAAGGCCTTGGTGGGGAAGTGATCGAGATCCTGGTCCCCGTCCCCCTGGACCACCGCCAGGCCGCGCGCCAGGCAGGCGGAGACGCCTGCGGTGGAGATCTCAAGGCCCTGGCCGTCGACCCCTTTGTCCTGGGTCAGCAGCTCCAGGAGTTCGCCTTCGCCACAGCCCACGTCCAGCACCCGGCTGCCCGGCCGCACCAGCCGCAGGATCTCCCGGAAGTCCTCCCGCAGCGCCGTCACGCCAGGCCCCGCTTCTCGGCCGCGGAGGCCAGGAAGCCGCGCAGGGCGGAGTCCAGGGCCGGCTCGTCCAGGAAGAAGGCGTCGTGCCCCTTGTCGGTGGTGATCTCGGCGAAGCTCGCGCGGCAGCCGGCGGCGTTGAGCGCGCGGACGATGTCGCGGCTCTCGGCGGTGGAATAGAGCCAGTCCGACGAGAAGGACAGCACGCAAAACCGCACATTGCGGGCCCGGCGGAACGCCTCGGCCAGCACCCCGCCATAGGATTCGGCCAGGTCGAAATAGTCCAGGGCCCGGGTGATATAGAGATAGGAATTGGCGTCGAACCGGTCGACGAAGCTGGTCCCCTGGTGGCGCAGATAGCTTTCCACCTGGAAGTCGGCGTCAAACCCCCAGCTGAGGCCGTCGCGCTGCAATTCGCGGCCGAACTTCCGCTGCAGGGCCTGCTCGGACAGATAGGTGATATGGGCGGCCATGCGCGCCACGGCCAGGCCCTTCTCGGGGCGCACCCCTTGCACCTCATAGGCGCCGCCACGCCAGTCGGGATCGGCCATGATCGCCGCGCGGCCCACCTCGTGGAAGGCGATGTTCTGGGCGGAATGGCGAGCGGCGGCGGCGATGCACACCGCGGAGAACAGCTTGTCAGGATAGTCCGCGGCCCATTGCAACACCTGCATGCCGCCCATGGACCCGCCCATCACCGCGAACAGGGTGTCGATGCCCATGGCCTCCACCAGCATGGCCTGGGCGCGGACCATGTCGCCAATGGTGATCACTGGGAAGGCGAGGCCAAAGGGCTGGCCTGTGGCCGGATTGATCGAGGCGGGCCCGGTGGAGCCCATGCAGCCGCCCACCACATTGGTGGCGATGATGAAATAGCGGTCCGGGTCCAGGGGCAGGCCCGGGCCGATCACCCGGGGCCACCAGCCAGGCTTGCCGGTCACCGGGTGGGTGGAGGCGGCGAACTGGTCGCCAGTCAGGGCGTGGCAGACCAGCACGGCGTTGGACCGGTCGGCGTTGAGCGTCCCATAGGTCTGGTAGGCGACATCCAGGGGCGCCAGCACAGCCCCGGAATCCAGGCGCAATGGCCGGTCCTCCGGGAAACGCCAGGTTCCGCCGTCGGTCACGATCTTGGAGGGTGCGTCGACCGTCTCGCTCATCGCGCCGCTTGGACCGCCTCGCCTCCTCGGTATCAACCGCTTCGCACGCGGCCCGACGCCCGCTATGAGACCTTTCGGGGTAGTGGAGCGACCATGGACAGGCTGATCCTCTTGCGGCACGGCGAGGCGGAACGGGACTCGCAGACGGGCGAGGACTTCGATCGGCCGCTCGCGCCCCGTGGCCAGAAGGAATCAGCGGCCACCGGCGAGGCCCTGGCCGATCTTGGCCTGATCCCCGATCTGGCTCTGGCCTCCGGCGCCCTGCGGACGCGGGAGACCTGGATGTCGGTGGCGCCGGCCTTTCCCAAGGCCCGGGTGAAGTTCGACGACAATCTCTACCTGGCGGAGGCGGCCCTCATCCGCCGCACCGCCGAGGCGGCGGGCCAGGGCTGTGGGGCCCTGCTGGTGATCGGGCACAATCCCGGCCTGCAGGAACTGGCCCTCGCCCTGTTGATCGAAGGCGGCGGCCCCCAGAGCGCCATCGCCCGGGTGCGCACCGGCCTGCCCACCGGGGCAGCGGCGGTGTTCCTGATCGATCCCAACGGTCGGCCCGCCTATGACGGCCTGTTCTATCCTCGCGACCGGCGCTGACCCATGACCCGCATCTACAAGATCCTGCCGCGAGCCGACTGGGGCGCCGCGCAAGGCGTCGGCCGGTTCGAGGGCTCCGCGGTGGATCTCGCCGACGGCTATATCCATTTCTCCACTGCCGCCCAGGCGACGGAAACTGCGCGGCGGCATTTCGCCGGCCAGGATGATCTGGTGGTGCTGGAAGTTGAGGCTGACGATCTCGGGGACGCGCTGAAGTGGGAGCCGTCCCGGGGTGGCGACCTCTTCCCGCACCTGTATGGCCACCTGGCGACCGGTTGCGTGCGCGCCGCCCATGAGGCGCCCCTGGGGCCGGACGGCGTCCCGCAGGTCGGGCCCCTGGCATGAGCCTGCTCCACGACGCCGTGGCCCGGGGCCTGCATGTACTTGATCCGGAGGACGCCCATGGCGTGACGCTGCGCGCGCTCCGCCTCGGTCTCGGGCCCCGCGCGCCCGGCCGGGATCCTGTCCTGGCCACCGATCTCGCCGGCCTATCCCTGCCCAACTGCGTGGGCCTGGCCCCGGGTTTCGACAAGAACGCCGAGGTGTTCGGCCCCATGCTGGCTTCGGGCTTCGGTTTCGTGGAGTGCGGCACGGTCACTCCTCTGGCCCAGGCAGGCAATCCCCGCCCCCGGCTGTTCCGGCTCACCGAGGATCGCGCGGTGATCAATCGCATGGGGTTCAACAATGCGGGACTGGAGCCCTTCGCGGCCCGCCTGGCGCGCCGGGGTCCCGGAGTGGTGGGGGCCAATATCGGCGCCAACAAGGACGCCGAAGACCGCATCGCCGACTATGTCTCGGGCCTCACCCGCCTCTGGGGTCTGGCGAGCTACTTCACCGTCAACATCTCCTCGCCCAATACGCCGGGCCTGCGCGCCCTGCAGACCAAGGCCGCTCTGGAAGAGCTGCTGGGCCGGCTGACCGACGCCCGCGACGCCCTGCCCGCCGCCGGCCGGGTTCCGATCTTCCTCAAGGTCGCCCCCGACCTGGACGACGCCGAGGTGGAGGCGATCGTCGAGACGGTGGTGGCCGTCGGGCTCTCCGGGATCATGGTCTCCAACACCACGGTCTCGCGTCCGCACCTGCGATCGCGCGACGCCAAGGAGGGCGGAGGCCTGTCCGGCGCGCCGCTCAACGGGCTCGCCCAGCAGATGATGCGCCGGTTCCACGCGGCTGCTGCAGGCCGGGTGGCCCTGGTGGGGGTTGGGGGTATCGGCTCGGGCGCGGAGGCCTATGCCCGCATCCGTGCGGGGGCTCGGGCCGTTCAGCTCTATTCGGCGATGGTGTATGGTGGCCCGGGCCTGGTGATGCGTATCCGCCGCGACCTCGCCCAGCGCCTGAGCGCCGATGGATTCGACCATGTGGCGCAAGCCGTGGGCGTCGACGGATAATCTCGTCGGCGGGATGGGGCGCTGCGTTGCCGAAGCACGCGCGATGCCATACGGAGAGTCATGGCCGACGCCTTGGAGCCTCAGGCGCCCGAGAGGCGACCCGGACGGCGTTTCTTCTGGCCGGGCGGGCTCTCCGCACGCCTGCTGATCCTCACCAGCCTGTTCGTCGCCGGCGCCGGCGCCTTCACCCTTCCTCCGGCCCTTGCGGTCTTCGAGGAGCAGTGGCTGCTGGACCGCATCCGCGCCGCCGAACTGGTCTCGCTCGCCTATGAGGTGGCGCCGGATCGGGTGGTGAGCGACCAGATCACCGGCCAGCTCCTGCAGGGCGCGGGCGTCCAGACCGTGGCGATCCAGACTGAGGGCAACCGCCGCCTGGTGGTGCCCGGCGTGCGCAGCCCGCAGGCGCCCTATCTGGTGGATCTGCGCCATCAGGCGCTGGCCTCCTGGCTCACGGCGCCCTTCCAGACCCTGATGGGCGGAGATGGCCGCATGGTGCGGGTGATCGCCGAGCCCCGGTTCCGCAAGGCCGACTTCATCGAGGTGGTGGCCCCCGACGCCGAGCTGAAACATCGGCTGCAGCAATATCTGCAGCAGCTCCTGCTGATCACCGTCTTCGTCGCCGGGCTGGCGGGCCTGCTGGTCTATCTCTCGCTCAACCTGTTCCTGGTCCGCCCCATGCAGCGGATCACCTTTTCCATGGAGCGGTTCCGCGCCGACCCGGACGATCCCGCGTCCCATCTCAACCCCTCGGGCCGCCGCGACGAGATCGGCCGCGCCGAGGTGGAGCTGGACCTGATGCAGGCCGATCTGCGGGCGGCGCTGAATTCCCGGGCCCGCCTGGCGGCCCTGGGGGAGGCCGTGGCCAAGATCAACCACGACCTGCGCAACATGCTCACCAGCGCCCAGATCGCCTCGGAGCGGCTGGCGGCGGTGAAGGACCCGCGGGTGGCCCAGGCCATGCCCAGGCTGGAACGGGCCCTGGACCGGGCGGTGAAGCTGGCCAGTGACGTCCTGGCCTATGGCAAGACCCAGGAGGCCGCACCGGTCGCCCAGGCGACCCCCCTGCTTCCGGCTCTGGAAGCGGCGGCCGAGGAGGCTCGGCTGGCGGAGCGGGGAGTCGGTTTCACCCATGACGTGGACGCGGCCGTCCAGGTGCAGGCCGATCCCGACCAACTGCACCGCATCCTCGCCAATCTGATGCGCAACGCCCGGGAGGCGATCGAGCAGCAGGGCGATCGCGACACCCCCGGCCTGGTGCGAGCGAGCTTCGACCAGCAGCCGGGGCTGGCCGTGCTTCGCCTGGCCGATGATGGCCCCGGCATTTCAGAGCGAGCCCAGGAGCGGCTTTTCCAACCCTTCTCCGGCTCAAGCCGGCCGGGCGGCGCGGGGCTTGGCCTGGCCATCGCCCGGGAGCTGGCCCAGGGTCACGGGGGCGACCTGTCGCTGGCGGCGACCGGAGCCGCTGGGACCGTGTTCGAGTTGCGCCTGCCGGGCGAGGCCCCGCGGCTGGACCAGCCGAAGCGGCGCCGCAGCCGCGCCGAGCCGGGCTGAAGCGTCATCCGATCGGGAACCTGCGCCGCAGTCTATCCGACGCGCCGGCGGACCTCGGGAATGGTGAACTTGAAGATGGCGCCGCGAGGGACGGCAGCCTCCAGCCAGATCCTGCCGCCGTGGCCCTCGATGATCGACCTTGAGATTGCCAGGCCCAGCCCGGTGCCCCCCAGCTTGGTGGTGAACAGGTGGTCGAAGATCCGGTCGGCCACGGCGGGATCGACACCGCCGCCACGGTCCTCCACCTCGACCTGGATGTCGCCGGTCCCGAGGGTATGGGTGCGGATCATCAGGCTGCGGTCCGCCGGCTGGACGTCGCGCATGGCGTCGATCGCGTTGAGGATGAGGTTGAGCAGCACCTGCTGGAACTGGATCCGGTCGCCATAGATCCGGGCGCCGGCGTCACGGTGATCCACTTCGGCGGTCACCCTCAGGCCGTGCCGCTCGTGCTCGGTCAGCATCAGCACCTCGGCGATGGCCTCATCCAGGTCGAACTCGATGTCGTGCGCTTCCTGCTTGGTGACGAGGGCGCGCATCCGGCCGACAATGCTGCTGGCGCGCCGGCCGTCCCGCCCCACGCGGTTCATCGCCTCCACCGCCATGGCGATATTCGGGGGCGACTTGGCGAGCCACTGTTTGGCGGAGTCGCTATTGGTGACCATGGCGGCCAGGGGCTGGTTGATCTCGTGGGCGATCGAGGTGGCGAATTCCCCGAGCGCCGAGACCCGCGCCACGCGCATCAGTTCCGCGTTCACCTCGTGCAGCGCCGCCTCGGCCGCCTTGCGATCGCCCACATCCCGCATCGCCGCCAGCACGCCTACAAGGACGCCCGTCTCGTCGAGGATCGGCGCGGCCCCGCCCTCCATCGAGAGCCATCGCCCGTCGGCCGCCCGCACCCGCCACTCCTGTGGCGTAACCGGCCGGCCAAGCTTCACGTCCTGGAACATCTGGCGGACCGCGTCCTGGTCATCCGGGCGCACGAGGTCGGCGAATCCGCCGCCGATCAGCTCTTTCGACTCATAGCCATACTGGCGCACGGAGGGCGAAGCGTAGGTCAGGATCCCGTCGAGATCGAAACCCAGGATCACGTCGCTCGCATTGTCCGCCAGCAGGCGATATCGCGCCTCACCTTCCGCCAGGGCCATATTGGCGGCGGTGACCCGTTTTCGCTCCTCGACCGCTTCGATCAGACCCTGCCTGAAGGCCTCGAGCGTCGCCGCGATCCGTCCGGTCTCACTGGTGTCGGTGAGGTAGGGGACGGTCACGCTGGTGTCGCCAGCGTTCAGGAGGTCCATGGTGCGCAGCAGTCCGCCGAGGCGGCCGGTCATGCCGCGGGCCGTGGTGAACATCAGCATGCCGGCGAAGCAGAGCGAGAGGCTTACCAGGCTCAGATTGACGGCCAGCTGCGTCTCCAGCCTCAGATCCCGGGCCCGTAGCATCCGCACCAGTTCGGCGCGATTGGCTCTCCAGGTCTCGTCTATCGCCTGGTCCAGGGCCGCGCCCAGCGTCAGGTCGGCCCGCGGCGCCGCCCTGAAGCGAGCGACCACCGTGGCAAGGTTGGCGGCCCGCTGCGCCAGGGTCTTGCGGGCGGAGCCTGTCGGATCACTGGCCATCACCCTGCGCAGGTCATAGGCGGTGGCGTCGGCGAAATTCGCCAGCTGACCCATGGCGAAGGCCCGGTCCTGCGGCGTTGTGGCGATCGAGACCGCTCGAGCCGCCGCCAGCAGCCGCGGCAGCTTCACCGTGGCGGCGTCCATTGCGTAATAGGTGGCCAGCTCGCTGTCGAGGGTCAGGCCTGAGCCATCCCCCACCGCCCGGATCAGGGCGACGCCTCTTGTGATTTTTTGATCGGGGCCGGCGGCGACGAAGGCCTTGGCCTCCGCCACGGTGTGAAACTGAATATTGCGCGGGTCGTCAGGCGCAGGTTGGGGCGGCGTTCGTCCAAGGGCGTCGGCCTGAGGCAGAAGAGCCGGCCAGATTTCGCCGATCAGCTCCGCGCCCGCCAATTCCTGGCTGGTCATCTGGAGGCCCTGAGAAACCTGGGCGACGAACAGGTAGAGCAGGAGGGCGATCGGCGGCGCCGCGCTGGCGGCGATCAGACCGATGCGCAATCCGATCGAAGACCGGCGGTTGATCAGTTCGAACATCGCGCCCCGGAGTCATGGCGACCGTCGCCCGGCAGGATGGTTCAGCTTCCCAATGCCGGAGTCCATCGCGAATTTGACGAGGTTCCTTGGGCGGGGCGCGCGCCGCGCCTCATGCTCAGGGAACCCGCGCCACGCCTTCGCGGCGGGGATCGGCGCCCCCCACCAGCCCCTTCGGCGTGACCATGATGCCGTGCAGGCCGGACCCCTCGGCCGAGCCGCCGGATTGCAGCTTCACGCCCTTGGCGGCCAGGCCGTCAACGATGCCGGGGGCGTACCTGTCGGTTTCGGAGAAATAGGGCTCGCCGCGCGCGATCAGGTTGGGCAGGGCGAAGGCCTCCTGCATCGGCATCTTCCAATCCAGCACCGCCACCAGGGCCTTGACGTTATAGGCCAGGATCGAATTGCCGCCCGGGGATCCCAGGGCCGCCACCAGCCGGCCCTGACGGTCCAGCACGATCACCGGCGACATGGTGGACCGCGGCCGCTTGCGGGGCCCCACAGCGTTGGCGGCCGGGACCCCGTCGCTCTCCTTGGGGGAGAAGGAGAAGTCGGTGAGCTGGTTGTTGAGGAAGAAGCCATCCACCATCCGGCCGGTGCCGAAGATGCTTTCCACAGTGGTGGTCATGGAGACGGCGTTTCCGTCGGCGTCGACGATCACCATGTGCGAGGTGCCGCCCGGCTCGCGGGTGGCGTCAGGGCCTCGGGGCCCGGCGCCCTTGGGCGTCCCGGCCTTCGGGGCCGCCAGCGGGGCCTTGTCCGGATTGATCTGGGTGGCGCGGGCCTTGAGATAGGCAGGGTCCAGCAGGCCGTCGACCGGCACGGAGACGAAATCCGGATCGCCGAAATAGCGGTCGCGGTCGGCGTACATCAGCCGGGTCACCTGGCTGATCAGGTACCAGCCCTCCACCGTCTTCGGGCCATGCTTGGCGATGTCGGTGTGTTCGAACATCCCCATGGCTTCCAGCAGGGCCGCGCCGCTGGAAGGCGGCGGCGGGGCGCAGAGCATGTAGGCGCGATACGGCCTGCAGACCGCGTCGGTGACCTTGGGCCTGTAGGTCTTCAGGTCCTCCAGGGTCATGGTTCCCGGCAGGGGCTCCTGGTGGGTGCGGGTGACGATATCCTGGGCGATGGAGCCTTCCAGCAGGGCCCTGGGCCCCTCGGCGGCGATCTTGCGCAGGGTGGCCGCATAGGCCGGGTTCTTCAGGATGTCGCCGGACTTGATCCGGGTCCCGTCAGGCTTGGTGAAATAGGCGATCGCGTCGGGCTGGCGGGTCTGGGGGAAGGGGCCATTGGCCATCATCGCCAGGCGCGGGCTGACGATGAAGCCCTGGTCCGCCAGCTTCTCGCCGTCGGCGAACAGGCTGTTCCAGGCCAGCTTGCCATGGTCGTGCTGAGCCATGGACAGCATGGCGATGGCCCCGGGCACCCCGGTGGCGCGGCCGCTCACCAGCGCGGAGATGAAGCCGATGGGCTTGCCGTCAGGGCCCAGGAACATGTCCGGCGCAGCCCCGGCGGGCGCGGTCTCGCGGCCGTTATAGGCGCTGACCTTGTGGGTCCTGGCGTCGTAGAAGGTCATGAAGGATCCGCCGCCGAGGCCGGAACTTTGCGGCTCCACCAGGCCAAGCACCGCCTGGATGGCCACCGCCGCATCCACCGCTGAGCCTCCGCGGCGAAGGACCGCGAGGCCCGCTTCCACAGCCAGGGGATTGGCCGCCGCCACCATCCCTTTCGGCCGCGCCGCCTGCGCCGCGGCCGCAGAGTGCGGTCTGGGCCTGGCCTGGGGCTTGGCCAGGGCCGGGGACTGGATCGCGCCCGCCATGATGAGAGCGGTAAGGGCGGCGGCGGTGAGACGGGTGCAAAGGCGCAAGGGAACCACGCGAGACGACGATCGGGGAGGCGTCCACCATAGCGAGCCCGCCGTGGACAACAAACGCCAAGCTATGGTCTTCGTGGCCCATGACCCCGACGCCCATCAATTCGCCATCCGTCGCCGCGCCTGGGGCGCGCAATCTGATCACCGACGTGCCCGGCCTGCTGGTGGGGCAGGCGCAGGACGCCGCCGCCCGCACCGGCGTGACGGTGATCTTTCCGCAGCAGCGGGCGGTGGCCGCCTGCGACGTGCGGGGCGGCGGGCCCGGCACCCGGGAGACGGACGCCCTGGCGCCGGAGAACCTGGTGGACGCCATCGACGCCATCGTGCTCTCCGGAGGCTCCGTCTACGGCCTGGCGGCCGCCGACGGCGTGGCGGCCTGGCTCGGCGCACGGGGCCGCGGCTACGGCCTGGTGGCGGGGGTTCCGCCCTCGCCGGTGGTGCCGGCCGCCATCCTCTATGATGTGGCCAATGGCGGCGACCGCGCCTGGGGCGAGGACCCGCCCTATCGGCGCCTGGGGCGTGAGGCCATGGCGGCGGTCGCCGCGGATTTCGCCCTCGGGACGGCGGGGGCTGGCTATGGCGCCATGGCCGGGTCGCTGAAGGGCGGGACTGGCTCGGCCTCGATGATCGCCGCAGACGGGATCGCCGTGGGCGCCCTGGTCTGCGTCAACAGCTGGGGTTCGGTCACGGCGCCCGGCGGCCGCAGCTTCTGGGCGGCGCCTTTCGAGATCGGCGGGGAATTCGGCGGCCTCGGATCCCAGGGCCTTGCCGCCGGTCCCGACGACTGGGGCCTCGCCAAGGCGGACCCCTGGGCCCGCATGGGCCTGCGCGCCAACACCACCATCGCCTGCGTGGCCACCGACGTGGCGCTCACACCGGCTCAGGCCAAGCGCATGGCGGTGATGGCCCAGGACGGCCTGGCGCGCGCCATCCGGCCGATCCACGCCCCCTTCGACGGCGACGTGGTCTTCGCCCTGTCGACGGGCAAGCGCCCCCTGGAGGGCGGAGACTTCACCCTGGCCCGCATCGGCGCTTTGGCCGCCGACACCCTGGCCCGGGCGGTGGCCCGCGCTGTCTATGAGGCTGCGCCCTGGCCTGGCGGCGAGGTCCGTTGCTGGCGCGACCTGCCGCCAGCCTGAACCCTGTTGGACGAACGCGTTATCCGAGCCTAGTCTCAACCTCGACGCGCCCCGGCTGACCTGGATCAAATCGGCGGATCGGGACGTGCGGCCAGATGGGCGAGCCGGGGCGCCGTCCCAGACTCGTCGGGACAGCGGACTGCGGCGCACGCAAGGGGAAGTTCGGCCATGGCATGGATTCGCACGGCGACCACGGTGGGGGCTGTGGCCCTGACGGCGGCGGCGGGGGCCGCACAGTCCCAGTCGCGGCAGGTGGTGACTGGTCCGGTGGCCACCTACTGGATGAGCGCCCAGACCACGTCCGGCTTTGGCGGCATGATGGGCGGTGGCCCGGGCGGGCGACCCGGCGGTCCCGGCGGCGGACGCCCCTCCATGAGCGCCATCATGGGCATGGCCATGGGCCGTGGCGGCGGCGCCCAGCATAACCTGGTCCTGCAGCTCGGCTCCTCTCGCGCCCCCAGCGGCGCGCCCCAGGCGGAGCACCTGCCGCCCCAGGGCCTGGGCGCCGGCGACAGCCTGCCCCTGGTGACCCCGCAGGCGGCGGCGGCCCCGCAGCAGCGCACCGAGGAGCAGCCCTCCGTGCCTCGGGAATACCAGAAGCCCAAGGGCAGAATGCTGATCTTCTGGGGCTGCGGCGATCATGCCCGTCCCGGCCAGCCCCTGGTGATCGACTTCGCCCAGGCTGCGGAAGGCAAGATCCCCCCGGGCATGGAGGCCCTGACCCACGGCCTCGGCGTGACCCCCATGCAGCCGCCCTCGCCGGCGCGCAACCGCACCTATGGCGAGTGGCCCAACGCCCAGGCCCGCACCACCGTGCCGGGGGAGGGCTCACTGGTGGGCCCCCACACCGTGCGCGGCACCTATACGCCGGACATCAAGTTCAACCTGTCCCAGGACCAGGACTTCCTGGCGCCGCTGGAATTCCTCACCAACGCCATCGGGCCTGTGGGTTCGGCCCAGCTGGCCTGGAACGCCGTGCCGGGCGCCCGGGGCTACCTGGCCAGCGTCATTGGCGGTGGCGGCGAGCAGGACACGGTGGTGCTGTGGACCTCCAGTGAGGTCCAGGCCTCGGCCTTCTCCCTGCCTGACTATCTCAGCAATTCAGATCTCGCCCGGCTGGTGGCCAGTCATGCCCTGCTGGATCCGCAGACCACCCAGTGCGTGGTGCCCAGGGAGGTGGTCCAGGCCTCAGGCCATGGCCTCGTCCAGCTGGCGGCCTATGGCGGCGAGGCCAATTTCGCCTATCCGCCCCGGCCCGTTGATCCCAAGCAGGCCTGGAACATCGAGTGGACGGTGAAGGTCCGCTACAAGTCCCAGACGGGCGGTATGCTGGGCACGGCCATGCCGGGCGGCGGACGCGGTGGCATGGGCGAGGGCGGCCAGGGTCGACCCGGTCAGGCCCAGCGGCCACCGGCCCGGCCCGGCATGGGGGACATCCTCAAAGGCCTTGTCCCGCACCCCTGAACGATTGCGTCGAAAATGCCGCTCAAGGCGGGTTGCGCTTTGCGCAAGCTCCGACTAGGTTCCGCGCCCTCGCCGTAAGGCGGCAGTGCGCGCCCGTAGCTCAGCTGGATAGAGCATCAGACTACGAATCTGAGGGTCGGACGTTCGAATCGTTCCGGGCGCGCCATTTCTTTCCCATTGAAATCAATCAACAAATAGTGCGGCCGAAGGCGACGACGTGATTACGTGTTGACGCTCGGGGTTCCACCGGGGTTCCACGGCGAAGGAAGCGCGCGGAATTTAGGGCCATCCCAATTCGCGGCGTTCGTGGGAGTTTTGGCCCTGATCCGACGCCAGAGGAGCGCGGGGCAGCTTCGGTCCTTGCGCCAACGGCGTTCGAAACACCACGCCCCCCTTCCCCTGGCCATTTCCAAAAAGGGGCTCCTACGACGCTCCAGCACGGCCAATCGAGGTCGGAGAAGGGACCTTAGCCGCCCTTAAGTCGCACAGGTGTAGACATAAGGGCGGCGCAAAGTCGGGCCATCACGGAACTAAATAGACATAACAATGTGATATATATCAATAGGTTAGATGCATTCGAATTAGTTACTTAGTTCCCGCCGGCAGATCGACGAAGCTACTTTCGCGGGCTGCCGGTAGCGTGAGTGGGGGGCTCGCCGGAGAGCTTGTATAGACAATGACGTGGATGGCCTGAGCCGGATGATAAATCGGCTTTGGGGATATTCGGTCTCTGCAAAGATCGGAATAGCCAAGCTCCCGCATCACCACCTAAGCTAGCCATGACAGAAAATACCTCGTTGGGTGGCCGTTCAATGTTCTTCACCGTCCTGGGAGTCGGACACCGACTGGCCGCAGGCCCTCCCAATCAAGCCTATTTGGTCGCCGACAACTGGGATGATTGGTTCCATTTCAGGACCATGTTTTCACTGACAGTCATTGATGAGGATGGCGAAAGCCATCAAATCGGCTCGGTCAAAATCGGTCAATTCGGACTCAAGCCTGGAAGCACTGTCGAGCCTGGCCAGCGCGCCCCTGAAATTCCGCAGGAGTTTGATGCACTAGGGGGCGAGTTCTTTTCGCTCGGACAGGGGGAGGACTACTACACCGCCATCAATGGTCTTTCGGCGGACCTCCGAAACCGGGTTCTTGTGGGGCTGAGAGATTGTGCTTTCAACGCAGACCTGTTCGAGGCGGCGCTCAATGAGCCCTCCATGCGGGAATCATTGCTTCGTAGCGTCGCCACTCAGACGGTTAGAGGTAGGCTAAGACGTCTTACTCAAGGAAGGGCGGAACTCACGGATTTCCGCTTTGCGTACTCACTTCCTCAAGCGGAAGGCGCTGCTCCCGCGACTCTCACGTTCGATGTGATCCCTGAATCCCAACCGCCGACCAACGTGCATGTCCTGATCGGCCGCAATGGTGTCGGCAAAACCCGGTGTATGCGCCAACTTGTAGAAGCGCTACTCGGTCGTGGCGATGAGGGTGCAGACGGTGGAACGCTCACGCTGTTGCCTGAAGGGGAAGACTGGTCATTTGCCGGTCTTGTCTTGATATCTTTCAGCGCGTTCGACGACTTCGACCTCCGACCACGCTCCACCGACAAGATCGGCTCGGAACAGGTGGGTCTTCGTCATCGCATCGAGGTCGAAGGCGAAGAACAAGGGGGCATCAAGGCTCCCCGCGACCTTGCGGTGGACTTCCGAAAGAGCTTTGAGCGGTGTCGGCGCGGACTCAGTGCAGACCGTTGGCGCTCGGCGATCGAGACGCTTGAAACCGACGATCTGTTTGCGGAGGCAAATGTCGTTTCGCTCCTGGAGCTAGGCGACGATCAATGGGCCGAGGCGGCTGAATCTCTATTCACGCGCCTCAGCTCCGGGCACGCGATCATCCTCCTTACGATCACTCGGCTTGTCGAACTGGTCGAAGAAAAAACCCTGGTCCTTTTGGATGAGCCGGAAGGTCACCTGCACCCCCCGCTCTTGTCAGCCTTTGTCCGCTGCCTCTCGGACTTGCTGGTGAAGCGGAACGGTGTCGCGTTGATCGCCACGCACTCTCCTGTGGTCCTTCAAGAGGTGCCGAGGTCGTGTGCTTGGAAACTTCGACGCGCCCGCGCTGTGTCGGTTGTCGAGCGGCCCACAGTGGAAACATTCGGGGAGAACATTGGCGTCCTCACTCGGGAAGTTTTCGGGCTTGAGGTGACGCGTTCCGGATTCCACCGACTGCTAGATAAGGCCGTAATCGACGGGCTGAGCTACGAAGACGCCCTTGGTCGATTTGGCCAGCAACTCGGCGCAGAGGCGCGTGCGATCATTCGAGCCCGCATCGCCGAGCGTGACGGTCAGTAACGCGATGAGGGCCCTTCCAAGACCTGCGTTCGACTCCAAGAGCGCTCTAGATCTGTGCATTGGAAGCGTCCGAGATCCGGATCTAAAGCGGCGGTTGGGGCTAGCCGCAGAGACCATCGAAAAGGCTGAGGCGACCTACCTTGTCAAAGGTGACGCAGCTTGTCTCTTTGAGATCGCCGGTACTAAGGGCGTGGGCGGCGATGTCTCCACTGCGGAAATGGAAACGCTCTACGCCCGGACGTTTGTAAGGAGCGCTCGTACTCGGCACATCTACGACACGATCAAGAAACTGCCGGAAAACGACATCTGTCCCCTGTGCGGCCAGCGAACCGTCTACACGTTGGACCATTACCTGCCGCAGAGCGACCACCCAGCCTTAACGATCACCTCAATCAACCTGGTTCCTGCCTGCGGCGAGTGCAATCACGTCAAGCGGGCCAAACAGGCCGACAAAGCCGAAGATCAGACCCTTCACCCATATTTTGACCACGTGGACGACGCGCGATGGTTGTTCGCTCGGGTGGAGGAGCGTGCGCCCGCCGCGCTCTACTTCTACGCGGCTCCCCCGGACCATTGGCTCGACGTGAAACGGGCTAGGGTGAAGAGACATTTCGAGATGTTCGGGCTCGGAGCGCTCTACGCGTCCCATTCGGCAGTAGAATTGAACAACATGCGCTTTGGCCTACGTGCGCTGGCGGCGGCTGGAGGCCCTGAAGTGGTCAGCGCACACCTAATGGGATGTGCGGAGAGCTGCGCGGCAGCTCAAGCGAACTCGTGGCAGCGAGCCACATATGACGCACTCGCAAAGTCGAAGTGGTTCTATTCCGGGGGTTTCGATTGAGCCGCGAGCCGTCGAATTCGCCTAGTCGATCAAGCTAAGCATTTTCGGAGGAGGACTCCAGATCAGCCTTGCTAGGTTAAACAGCGCCAATCCTCGCGCATCAATCGTGCCCTCATCCCACTTGTCGTAGTTGTACTGTGCAGCGGCGTGGAAGAAGGACCCCCTTAGCGGGGTGATCGGCGCCGAAGAGGGACCCCTCATTCCGATGGTTTAGGCACGGCGGCTTGGTTTCAGCCAGGCGGTCAAGTTCGGGAT
>Ga0265327_10001678_pt1 | contig 26538 bp, 27 predicted proteins | sample 41621metaG_FD_202089 | JGI IMG/M metagenome (GOLD analysis project Ga0265327, IMG submission 202089) | Rhizosphere microbial communities from Carex aquatilis grown in University of Washington, Seatle, WA, United States - 4-16-21 metaG | ecosystem: Host-associated > Plants > Roots > Rhizosphere...
CGTGCCAGCCCGAACAGCTCGACCAGCGTCTTGCCGGCCGAAGCCAGCGCGTCACGCGGGCCGATCGAGTTCTTGGTCTCGACGTCCAGCACCAGCTTGTCGAAGTCGGTGCGCTGCTCGACGCGGGTGGCCTCGACGTTGTAGGTCACCTTGAGCACCGGCGAGTAGATGGAGTCGACGGGAATGCGCCCGATCTCGGCACCCGAGGCCTTGTTCTGCACGGCCGGGACGTAACCGCGACCACGCTCGACGACGAGCTCGATCTCCAGCTTGCCCTTGTCGTTCAGCGTCGCGATGTGCATATCGGGGTTGTGCACAGTCACACCGGCGGGCGGCACGATGTCACCAGCGGTGACGGCGCCCGGTCCCTGCTTGCGCAGGTACATGGTGACCGGCTCGTCCTCCTCCGAGGACACCACGAGGCTCTTGAGGTTCAGGATGATGTCGGTGACGTCTTCCTTCACCCCGGGAACGGTGGTGAACTCGTGCAGCACACCGTCGATCCGGATACTGGTGACGGCCGCGCCCGGGATGGACGAGAGCAGGGTGCGCCGCAGCGAGTTACCCAGGGTGTAGCCGAATCCCGGCTCCAGGGGCTCGATGACGAAGCGCGACCGGTTCTCGGCCAGCGTCTCCTCGGACAGGGTGGGTCGCTGAGAAATCAGCATTCTTTGTGTATCTCCTTCTCGGCACCCGCTATTTGATGCCGGTCAGTGGACTTGTAGCAGGATCGCTACAAGCGATTACTTGGAGTAGAACTCGACGATCAGCTGCTCGGTGAGCGGCACATCGATCTGCGCGCGCTCGGGCAGCTGGTGCACGAGGATGCGCTGGCGCTCGCCGACAACCTGCAGCCAGCCCGGGATGGGCCGATCGCCCGCGGTCTCGCGTGCGACCTCGAACGGCAGGGTGTTCAGCGACTTCGGCTTGATGTCGATGATGTCGTACTGCGACACCCGGTAGCTGGGCACGTCGACCTTCACGTTGTTGACGGTGAAGTGGCCGTGGCTGACCAGTTGGCGAGCCATCCGTCGGGTACGTGCCAGGCCAGCGCGGTACACGACGTTGTCGAGACGGCTTTCCAGGATCTGCAGCAGCTGCTCACCAGTCTTGCCGGAGTGCCGGTTGGCCTCGGCGTAGTAGCGGCGGAACTGCTTCTCCATGACGCCGTAGGTGAAGCGGGCCTTCTGCTTCTCCTGCAGCTGCGTGCGGTATTCGCTCTCCTTTACCCGCGCGCGACCATGCTGGCCGGGGGGGTAAGGACGCTTCTCGTACGCGCTGGAACCACCGACCAGGTCGACGCCCAGACGACGAGACTTGCGAGTGACGGGTCCGGTATAACGAGCCATTAGTTCTTTACCTCTCTAGCCCTAGACCCGGCGCCGCTTGGGCGGACGGCAGCCGTTGTGCGGCTGTGGGGTGACATCGGAAATCGCGCCCACCTCGAGGCCGGCGGCCTGCAGCGAGCGGATGGCGGTCTCACGGCCGGAGCCGGGACCCTTGACGAACACGTCGACCTTCTTGACGCCGTGCTCCTGCGCCTTGCGGGCAGCGTTCTCGGCGGCCAGCTGTGCGGCGAACGGGGTCGACTTACGCGAACCCTTGAAGCCGACGTGACCCGAGGACGCCCAGGAGATCACGTTGCCCTGGGGGTCGGTGATCGAGACGATCGTGTTGTTGAACGTGCTCTTGATGTGCGCAGCACCGTGCGGGATGTTCTTCTTTTCCCGGCGACGAGTCTTCTGCGTCTTCTTGGGGCCGGAAGCCGCGCCCTTCTTTGCTGGTGGCATGCTGGTTTACCTGGCCTTCTTCTTGCCGGCGATGGTGCGCTTCGGTCCCTTGCGGGTACGCGCGTTGGTCTTGGTCCGCTGACCGCGCACCGGCAGGCCACGACGGTGGCGCAGGCCCTGGTAGCAGCCGATCTCGATCTTGCGGCGGATGTCGGCCTGTACCTCGCGGCGCAGGTCACCCTCCACCTTGAGAGAGGCTTCGATGTATTCACGCAGCTGGGTCACCTGATCATCGGTCAGGTCCTTGCTGCGCTGCTCGGGGCTGATGCCCGTGGCGGCCAGGATCTCCTTGGAGCGGGTCCGACCAATGCCATAGATATAAGTGAGCGCGATTTCCATACGCTTATCGCGCGGTAGGTCTACGCCTACGAGACGTGCCATGCGGCAGTTCCTCTTTCATTCAACGAAGGTCTGTTCCCAGTCCGCCCCCTCTAGGTTGGGGCCCCGGCCTCCGTTCCGGGGGTGTCTGACCGGCGTATCCGATCAGTGGTTCTGGGAGGTCATCATTCAGTTATATAGCTGGTCAGCCAGGTTCCTTGCGGAAGTCCTGACTAGCCTTGCCTCTGCTTGTGGCGGGGGTCCTGGCAGATCACCATGACCCGCCCGTGCCGTCGAATGACGCGGCACTTGTCGCAGATCGGCTTGACGCTCGGGTTTACCTTCACGTTCCCAATCCTGTTCTTCTGTTACTTGTACCGGTAAACGATCCGACCGCGGGACAGGTCGTAGGGAGACAACTCCACCACCACTCTGTCCTCGGGCAGGATGCGGATGTAGTGCTGCCGCATCTTGCCGCTGATGTGGGCAAGTACCTTGTGTCCGTTCTCCAGCTCAATGCGAAACATCGCATTGGGCAGGGGTTCGACCACCCGGCCCTCGACCTCGATGGCTCCGTCTTTCTTAGCCATATCCTCCGCGATTCTGATTGCCTGCTCCGGCTGTCGCCGGCATGACACGGCAAACACTCACCGACCTCGAACGTGAGCCGGTGACAGGAAATTCCAGGACAGGGCACGCAGACAGTCGGCACGTAAGCCGCACCGTTGGTCAAGGATACCCGCGTAGCGCCGCCAAACCAAACCGGCGAGGAGGCTGCCGCTCCCCCGCACGACTCAGGACCAGGTGACTCCCGACCTGCTGATATGTGGAATCGCCGTCGGCCGCACCAAACCCGCCGTCAGCCAGGCTCCCGCGATCCAGAGATGGGGTGCGGATTTGGCGGCCATCGTGCGCCTGGCCCGCATCGATACATCCGAGCCGTCGAGCACCCGCTGCGCCCTGGCGGACAGCATCCGGTTACGCACTCCCGAACGGCGCCGTTCCCGCGCGCTGCGGTTGATCGCCAACCACGCCGCGGCCAGATCGCTGGACTCACCCAACGCCTCCGCGATGGCCTCTGCGGCCGCGACCGCGTCTGCCACGCCCGAATTCAGGCTGCGCCCGCCCAGTGGAGCGAACTGATGGGCGGCCTCGCCCGCAAGGAGTACCCGACGGTTGACGTCGGTGTAGCTCGCGGCCACGCCCTGGACGGTCTGATAGACCTCAACCGATCTGATGTGATCCGCATACCACTCGTCTCGGGTCAGCGCGGTCACCCAGGAACGCACGTGTTCGGCCGTCGGAGTCGCTTCGTCCTCGGACAGGAATTGGATATCCAGACGCAGACCATCCGGGTACGGCAGGCGGATGGCATGCCGTCCGCCCAGATCGGGGTGGTGGTACTGGATCTGCACGGGCAGATCCACCGTGCCGCCAGCCGGGTGGGGTTCCACGTCAATCACCACACAGGCCGGGGACGGTGGGCGCTCCGACATCCCGATGCGCAACGCCTGACGAATCGCCGACTTGGTGCCGTCGGCGGCAATGACATAGCTAGCGCGCACCCGGTCACCACTCGCGAGGGTCAGGCGCGCACCGGTGTGGTCGGTGCTGATGTCGGTGACGGCGGTACCCGGGTGGTACTCCACACCCAGCTCCAGCGCCTCAGTCAACGTCTCGTCCTCAATGGTGCGTTGCGACAAGCTCATTCCCCATGCTGCCGGGTTCCACGGGCCAGGGATTCGGGACGGCACGTACGAGGACATGACGAATACCGGCCGACCCTGATAGAAGGTCTGCACCCCGTGCACCGCAAGCGCCGATTCGCGCAGCCGCGCACCCAACTCGGGTGCCACGCGGTCGTATCGACGCAACGTCGAATGCCCCACGAAAGTGGCGCAATTCCGATGCCGCTGACGCTCTTTCGAACCGGCGGCCTCCAGCACCACGACGCGAATCCCCCGGCGCGCGAGCACCGTGGCGGCGAGCAACCCGACAGGACCACCGCCGACGATCACGACGGCGTCGTCGGTGATGTCCCGGCGCGCGTCTGCCGAAACTGCCGCGAGGTGAGCCACACCATGACGGTACCGCGCGAGGCCAATCGGGCGCCCATCGAGATTTCGGTCCATATATTTGGGGCCCATCACCTACCCGCTAGGGGGCTGCCAGATGACGATGCCGCAACCTCAGTGTGGCCATCCGGGGGCTACCAGGCCCAACGGTGGGTCGTCGACAGCTGTACGTCTGCTGGTGGTGTCACTGCTGCTGGTGTTTGTCCTCGGTTACGGTCTGGCTGTCTTCCTCGCCAGGGATATCTGGCACAACTCCCGGCAAGGCACCCGCCTGACGTTTACCGCTCGGACGTCAGATGGATCAGCTCCGCCGACGGACACGATGACGGCGACCGCGGATGTGGTCAGGGCACGACTCACAAGCCATGGGGCGACCGTGGCCGTCGACGGCAAGAATGTCGTAGTCACCGTGCCGGGTCATGACGTGAAGCCAGCTGCCCTGGGCGGCGTGGTCACGGCCGGTCGCCTCGACATCCGACCGGTCGTGCAGATGGTGCCTGCGCAGCCGCACGCCCCGGCGAGCCTCCCACCCAAACCCGCCGATCCCACGCTGATCGAGGCCGAAAAACAGATCCGTCAGAGCAGCAACTCACGCATACAGATGCTCGCGCTACAGCTCCAGGCCGGACGTTGCCATGACGCGGATCCGTTGGTGGACAACGACGATCCCAACCTGCCCCTCATCACCTGCGGCAGTGACAGCGCCGGCGGAGAAGCGGCGTACCTGCTCGACAAATCGATCCTCGACAGCGCCGATATCGCCAAGGCGTCCTCGGGCTTGGACGAACAGCGCGGCATCTACGTGGTGAGCATGGAGCTCAGCCCGAAAGCCGCCACGGTGTGGGCCGACTTCACCACCCGCTACTACCAGCAGGGTGCGCAGACAGCGTTCGTCCTGGACACCCACGTCATCAGCGCACCAGCCATCCGTGAACCAATCCTCGCGGGCAAGGTCGAGATCAGCGGACAGTTCACCCGACAATCCGCGCGTGAGCTCGCCGACATCCTCGGTTCTGGCTCGCTGCCGGTGCCCTTGGCCTTCACCTCATCGTCCGACGTAACTCTCGGAGCGACCACCATGTCCATGGTGTTGCGAGTGGCGATCGTCGCTCTGGGCATTGGCATCACGGCAATCGCGATCGTGGCGGGGATCTATCTGGTGCGGCGCACGCCCGAGCAAGTGACCATGTAGCCGGTATTGGCACAGTGCCCGGGTCAGCCCAGCGGGCTGGCGGCCTCACGTGTTCCGGCCCGAAGTAGTCGCCCACGCCGCTCCCCCGTGAACTGTCGGTCGCGGATCACCGGGATCCCCTGCAGGAGCACCCAGTGCATACCGACGGGCGGCGTTTCGGGATGACTGTAGCTACCCGCGTGGTCAACGGCAGCAGGGTCGAAAACGCATACATCGGCAGCTGCCCCGCGCCCCAACCAGCCCCGGTCCGACAGGCCGAACTGTGATGCGGTGGCGGATGTCATCTTTCGCACCGCCTCGCCGAGAGACACGATCTGGCGGTCACGGACGTAGGTGCCGAGGAAGCGGGGAAAGGTGCCGTACGTGCGTGGATGAACAAGACCGGTCGGCACATCGTTGTCTGAACCGATCGAGATGAGCGGGCTCTGCATGAACGTTTCGACGTCGTCGGCGCGCATGACGTGCAGCACGGTGTCGGCCGAAAGGTCAGTGAGAAGCAGCTCGCACAGGGTGTCCCAGGGGTCGCGGTCGCCCGTGATGTCGGTGAGGGTGCGACCGACCACGGTTGGATCTGCGTGCCGGGTGACGGTCAGGTCATCGGGTCCGATCTCACGCCACAGTCCTGCTCCCACAAACTCGACAGGATCCTCAGCGATGCGGCGTAGTCGCAGCCGTTCCTGCGGATCGGCCAGTCGGTCCCGAAGTCTGCTCTCGCCTCCTTCGGAGGCGATCGTCGGGAGCACCGCGACGAGGCCGGTGCTGCAGGCCTCGTACGGGTACAGATCACCGAGCACGTCCACCCCGGACAAACGAGCCTGAATGATGCGTGCAAGCAGGCGGGGCGCGGCCCCGTGCGCGGCGTGTCCGGAGACCTTGCAGTGCGATACCTGGAGCCGAATGCCGCCCGCCCGGGCAACGGCAATCGCCTCGTCGACGGCGTCGAGCAGACCCTCGCCCTCATTGCGCATGTGCGTTGCGTAGCTTGCGCCCCAGCGGCGTGCGACGTGCGCGAGCGCGATGAGTTCGTCGCGTGCGGCGTAGGCGCCCGGCACATACTCGAGTCCCGACGACCAGCCGACTGCGCCGGCGGCGAACGCCTCGTCGGCAAGCTCGCACATCCGCTCCAGCCCACCGGATGGCAGCTTCCGTTCGAACCCTGCCACTGCGATGCGCAGCGTGTTGTGACCCACGAGCGCTGCGAGGTGGTTGGTGGTTCCTGCTGCGTCAACAGCATCGAGGTAGTCGGCGAATCGCGGGAAGACATGCCCCATCTCTGCCGCCACCTCGGCGCTGTGATCCGAATCAGTTGGCGCGCAGGTGTATCCGCAGTTGCCGACGATCTCGGTTGTCACTCCTTGGAGCAGCTTGAAGGGCTGCGGATCGGACATGAACGGGACGGTGTCGGAGTGCGTATGCGGGTCAACGAATCCCGGCGTCACCGCGAGACCGTCCGCGTCGATGCAGTCGTGGGCGGGGCCGAGGTCGGTGCCGATCGCCGTCACTCGACCGTCGGCGATGGCCACGTCGGCGGTGATGCCCGCTCCGCCGAAGCCGTCGTACACCGTGCCGCCGAGGATGATGAGGTCATGCATGTGCTGTCTCCTTCGGGTGAGCGCGCCGGCGTTCGCACGCCTGCGCCGCCAGCGCACGTTCGACGTCGGAGAGGTGTTCGGAGACCACGCGGCGAAGCGCGTCGGGCGCGTGGGGATGTGCGTCGAGCCAGACCCGGGTTGCCTCGGCGAGCTCGTCGTTCGCAAGCGGCCACGGGTAGAAGCCCTCCACGATCTGCTCGACAATCGCGTAGGTGCGTGATTCCCACACCGGCATCAGCGCGCCGAGAAAACGCTCGATACAGGGCTCGAGCGGCACGGTGTCATGCACCTGCAGGAAGCCCGCACCAATGGCTTGGACCGTGTGGTTCGACACATCGCCGCGCTCGAAGACCGTGTCCCAGGCGCGGGCCTTGTCCTGCGGTCTCGCGAGCGCCGCGCGTACTCGTGCGGCCGCCTGCTCGCCGGCGGCCGTGCGGTCTTGGGCCAGGCGCGCCGCGATCTGCGTGTCGGTGACTCGGCCTCCGGCAGCGAGGGCGGTGAGAAGCATCCAGCCCAGATCGGTATCGATAGTAAGTCCAGCAAGGACTTTCGTGCCGTCGAGGAGACCCTGGACGAGATCGAGTTGTCCGGAGCTGGTAGCAAGTTGCGCGAAGGCGGTGACGGATTGGAACTGAACATCGGATTCCTCGTCTGCGTCGTTGGCGAGCTGCCAGAGCGCGTGAGCGGCATGGGCCCTGGTCGTGGCACGCCCTTGAGAAGGAATATAGGTGGTGACGACGTCGCTGAGCTGCCGAAGCAAGGTACGCAAGGTGGTGGAATTCCTCTCACCTCCCGCATGTGTGAGACGGATGTCGATGAAGTGAGAAGCACGAAGTTCCGCGTCACGAGTCGCGTCCCACAGCGTGCCCTAGATCAAAGCACGCGCGTGGGCGTGCATCTGGTGCGGCGTCCCCTCCAGGGGCATCAGCGGATAGCCAGCCGGGCAGATTCGTGGTACCTATGTCGGTAGTGGCGAACATTGCCAGCAGCAGCGGGGACAACGGGGCGGGGGTCGAGTGAACGGTCTGACGGTCGGGTACCTGGCGGCCTTCGCGGTCGGCGGGATCGCGGTGCTCTCGGCACTGCTGCTCACCGATATCGGCCATGGCGACGGGATGCCGTTTCTGAGCCTGACCTCGCTTTCTGCCGCCTTGACGGGTGCCGGTGCCGGCGGATTCGTCAGTTCGGCGCTGGGGATCGCCGCGCTGCCGACGGCGATCATCGCCGCCGTCTGCGCTGTTGCGCTGGTGTCCCTCCTGCAACTTTTCCTGACGTATCTGCGGGGCCAGCAAGCGAACTCCCACTCGGGGCGCGCGTCCTACGTCGGCAGGCTGGGCACGGTGACCCTGGAGGTGCCCGTCGGGGGCGGCTGGGGCGAGATCGCGTTTGTCGATGCCGACGGCAACCGCGTGCGTTCGCGTGCGATCACCGATGAGCCCGAGGGGCTGGCCAAGAACACCCCCGTCTACATCGCCGATGTGGACTCCGAATACCTGCACGTCGTCAGCATTCCCGACGCATCGCCAGATGCACCCTCCGATTCACACCACTGATTCGAACCACCAATTCACACCAACAAGGAGCCCGCATGAGCTCTCTTCTCATCATCGTCATCATCGCCATCGCGGCGCTGGTGCTTTTCGTGGCGTTGCCGCTCATCTATGTGCGCAACTACGTCAAAGTGCCGCCGAACGAGGTCGCGGTGTTCACCGGGCGTGGTCAGCCGAAGGTGGTGCGCGGCGGTGCCCGGTTCAAGATGCCGGGCATCGAGCGGGTGGACATCATGTCCTTGGAACCCTTCAACGTGAACATCAACCTGCAGAATGCGTTGTCCAACAACGGCGTTCCGGTCAATGTCGAGGCGGTGGGGCTGGTGCGCATCGGCTCGAACGACGAAGCCGTGCAGACCGCCGTGCAGCGCTTCCTGACCTCGGATCTGTCGGAATTGCAGCGGCAGATCAACGAGATCCTGGCGGGCAGCCTGCGCGGCATCACCGCCACTATGACCGTCGAGGACCTGAACTCCAACCGGGACTCGCTGGCGCGCAGCGTGGTCGAGGAGGCGGGCGGCGATCTCTCCCGCATCGGTATGGAGGTCGACGTCCTCAAGATCGCGGGCATCTCCGACCGCAACGGTTACCTGGAGTCGCTCGGCCAGCGCCGCATCGCCGAGGTTCGCCGTGATGCGACGGTCGGCACCGCCGAGGCCGAACGGGACGCGCAGATCCAGTCCGCCCAGGCTCGTCAAGCCGGCGCCATCGCGCAGGCCGAGGCCGATACCGCCATCGCCACCGCGACCCAGAAGCGCGATGTGGAGCTGGCCCGGTTGCGCGCACAGACCGAGGCGGAGAACGCTCAGGCCGACCAGGCCGGTCCGCTCGCTCAGGCTCGCGCGGAAAAAGACGTGGGTATCGCACGCGAGCAGGCAGAGGCCGCGCGCATGCAGGCCCGCACCGAGGTGGAGCAGCGTCGTACCGAGCAGGCCCAGGCTGCCCTGCAAGCCGATGTCATCGCGCCGGCCGAGGCACGCCGTCAGGCCGACATCGCGATCGCCGAGGGCGCCCGGCAGGCCGCCATCCTCAAGGCCCAGTCCGATGCCGAGGCCGAGCGCCAGAAGGGCGCGGCCGAGTCCGATGCGCGCAAAGCGGCCGCCGATGCATTCCGCGTCGAACAGCAGGCAGCAGCCGACGGCGCCAAGGCCAAGCTCATCGCCGAGGCCGACGGCACCAAGGCCAAACTGCTCGCCGACGCCGAGGGCATCAAGGCCAAGCTGCTGGCCGAGGCCGACGGTAAGAAGGAGGTGGCGGCGGCGCTCAACGCCTACACCCCGGAGGCCGCCCGCCTGCTCACCCTGCCGGACATTCTCAACTCGGTGGTACAGGCCACCGAGGCCGCCTCGAAACCGCTCGGCGAGATCGAAAATCTGTCCATCATCGGCGGCGCGGGCGATGCCAAGGACGCCTTGGGCACCCTTTTCGGGGTAAGCCCGCAGGCAGTGGCGAAAGTGATTGAGAGTCTCAAGGTTTCAGGGATCGACGTACCCGAGCTTCTCAACCGTGCGCAACAGGCCAAGGAACCCGTGTCCCCCGCCTCCACCTCCGCGGCGCATCCGGAAGGATAGGCGGAGGAATAGCGATATCTCCTGCGAAGTTGGGACGCAGCATGGGCGAATCGAACCTGAATCGGTACGGAGTGTGGAAGGGCGGTCCGGTCACGCCGGAGCAGGCCAGGGCCATCGAGGATCTCGGCTATGGCTCGGTGTGGATAGGGGGCGTGTTCACCTCGGACCTTGCCTACGTAGAGCCGCTGCTCAACGCGACAGAGAATCTCACGGTTGCCAGCGGCATCGTGAACATCTGGACCTCGCCGGTCGATGAGATAGCCGCGGCGTTCCACCGCATCGAGGCGGCCTACCCCGGACGCTTCCTGCTCGGCGTGGGTGCCGGACACCCCGAGGCCTCGGCCGAATACCGCAAGCCCTACGACGCCCTCGTCGAGTACCTGGACGGGCTCGATGCCGCGGGCGTTCCCCAAGAGCGCCGCGCACTGGCCGCCCTGGGGCCCAAGGTGCTGAAGTTGTCCGCGGATCGCACCGCTGGCGCACACCCCTATCTGACGACACCCGAGCACACTCGGCAGGCCCGCGAGATCATCGGTGCTGACGCGCTGCTCATCCCCGAGCACAAGGTGGTACTCAGCACCGATGCCCCCAGCGCGCGCGAGATCGGCCGACGCACCGTCGACTTCTATCTTCAGCTGAGCAACTACGTAAACAACTGGAAGAGACTCGGTTTCAGCGAGGAGGACCTCACCTCCCCCGGCAGCGACACGTTCATCGATGCCGTGGTGGCGCACGGCACCGCCGAGGAAATCGCCGTGCGCCTGAACGAGCACCTTGACGCCGGCGCAGACCAGGTTCTGATTCAGGTGCTGGGAGACAAGGGGCTGGTCGACACGTTGACCTCGCTGGCGGACACGCTTCGATAGTCGCCCACTAGGGTTAGGCCATGCGAATTTTGGTGACCGGCGGCGCCGGTTTCATCGGAGCCAACTTCGTACACGCGACGGTCCGCGAACGTCCCGACGTCTCGGTGACGGTTCTCGACGCGCTGACCTACGCGGGTAGCCGCGAATCGTTGGGACCTGTCGCTTCCGCGGTCACGCTGGTGCAGGGCGATATCTGCGATGCCGACACGGTCGATCGGCTGGTCGCCGACAGTGACGTGGTGGTGCATTTCGCCGCGGAAACGCACAACGACAATTCGCTGGCCGATCCGTCACCATTCCTGCGCAGCAACATCATTGGCACCTACACGCTGTTGGAGGCGGTACGCCGCCATGAGGTGCGACTGCACCATATCTCGACCGATGAGGTGTTCGGCGACCTTGAGCTCGATGACCCGAATCGGTTCACCGAAACCACGCCGTACAACCCGTCCAGCCCGTACTCGGCGACCAAGGCCTCGGCCGACCTGCTGGTACGCGCCTGGATGCGATCGTTCGGAATCCGCGCCACAATCTCCAACTGCTCCAACAACTACGGGCCGTATCAGCATGTGGAGAAGTTCATTCCCCGGCAGATCACCAACATCCTGACCGGCCGTCGTCCTCGCCTGTACGGGGCCGGCGCCAATGTCCGGGACTGGATTCACGTCGACGATCACAACAGTGCCGTATGGCGCATCATCGAGGCTGGCACCATCGGGCGCACGTATCTCATTGGTGCGGACGGAGAGCGGGACAACCTGTCGGTTTTGCACACCATTCTCGAACTGATGGGCAAGTCCCAGGACGACTTCGACCATGTCACCGATCGCGCCGGCCACGACCTGCGCTATGCCATTGACCCAACTCCGCTACGTGATGAACTGGGCTGGAAACCAACACATAGCGATTTCACCGGCGGCCTATCGGCCACCATCGACTGGTATCGGGGCAACGAGGATTGGTGGCGCCCCATCAAGGACAGTGTGGAATCGCAATACGCCGCGAGGGGGCAATAACGTGCAGATCCGCGAACTCTCGGTACCCGGCTCCTTCGAGATCACCCCGGTGCAGCATCAGGACAGCCGCGGAGTGTTCCTCGAATTGTTCAAGGGCCCAGCGCTTGCCGAGGCCATCGGGCATCCGTTCGATCTTCAGCAAGCCAACTGCTCGGTGTCGGCGGCGGGGTCGTTGCGCGGCATCCACTTCGCCGACGTACCGCCCGGACAAGCCAAGTACGTGACCTGCCTGACCGGTGCCGTGTATGACGTCGTGGTCGACATCCGGGTGGGTTCCCCGACCTTCGGCGCCTGGGACGCAGTGCTTCTCGACCCCCTAGACCGCCGCGCCGTCTACGTACCCGAGGGAGTCGGCCACGGATTCCTCGCCCTCGAGGATGGCTCAACGGTGGTCTATCTGTGCTCCGCCGGATATGCCCCGGGCCGCGAACACGGTATCGATCCGCTCGACCCGACCATCGGGATCCACTGGCCGACCCGTAGACCCGACGGCACCGATCTCGCGTTGCTTGTTTCCGAAAAGGACAGTGCCGCACCATCATTACTGGATGCCAAGGATTCGGGCCTGCTCCCCGTCGCTGCCGACGTACAAGCCTTCCTGGACAGCCTCTCTGGCTAGATCGATCAAGCACCAACGCCACAGCGTGTTTGCTAAAGTCGCTGCATGACGCAACCGCCTTCCGGGCCGCCGCCGTCGGATTCAGGGCAACCGGAGTTTCCGCCGTATCCGTCGCCGCCGAGCCCCGGGTACCCACCGGTTGCGCCCCCGGCGGGCGGATATCCGCCCATTCCCCCGGCCGGGCCTGCAGGCGGCGAGCCCTACCCGCCCTACCCCCAGGTCAACCCGGCGGGCTACCCGCCGCCGCCCGGATATCCCCCACCACCGGCGTCACCGTATGGGTATCCGACGCCTGGTTCCTATCCGCCTATTGACACCGCGCAGAGCACCAACGGGTTGGCCATCACGTCACTGATTTTCGGCATCATCCCGTGCTGCAACGGCATCCCGGCCCTCATCTTCGGCATTATCGGTCTCAATCAGACGAAGCGGACCGGACAAAAGGGACGCGGCCTCGCGATCGCGGGAATCGTCTTAGGTTGTATTTGGCTGGTCGTCAGCGTCGCGGTGGCTATCGGACTTGCCATCAAAGATCAACCCAAACGTGACGAATCGGGGCATCTCACCCAGTCCGGCGATATGGACGTCACCAAACTGCGGGTGGGCGATTGCATCGCCGACCTTGGCGAGAAGAGCTACTACACCACCACCAAGGCCATTCCCTGCGCACAGCCGCACAAGGCCGAGGTCTACGCGGTGGTGCCGCTTTCGGGTAGCTCACTTCCGTCGCAGTCGGTCCTAGACCAGAAGGGCAACGACGAGTGCGGCGCGGAACTGGAGACTTACGCACCGAACGCATTCGATGACGACGCGGTGCAGATCACGTACCTGTATCCGACGAAACGTTCATGGGCTCAAGGGGATCGGGCGATCGCGTGCGTGGCCACCTTTACCACCGAACGCACGGCATCGATCAAGGGCAAGTAATTAGGGGCGCAGGGTAAGGATGCGGGGGCCGTCCTCGGTGACGGCCACTGTGTGCTCCCAGTGCGCGGCCCGGGAGCCGTCGGTGGTGACGACGGTCCAGTCGTCGGCAAGCACCCGGGTCTGCGTGGTGCCGAGCGTGAGCATCGGTTCGATGGCGAGCACCGAACCCACGGCGAGGAGCGGCCCCTTGCCGGGCGCGCCCTCGTTGGGCAGGAACGGATCCAGATGCATCGAGCGGCCGATGCCATGGCCGCCGTAACCGTCGACGATTCCGAACGCGCGGTCGAACTGCTTCTCGGCGGCACGGGTTCCCAGCTCTATCGCGTGGGACACGTCGGTGAGCCGGTTCCCCGGGATCATCGCCGCGATACCGGCCTCCATCGACAAACGTGTGGCTTCCGATAGCGCCTCGTCGACGGGGATGACGGTGCCCACCGCGAATGTCCACGCGGAATCTCCGTGCCAGCCGTCCAGGATCGCGCCGCAATCGATGGAGACAAGATCGCCGTCGGCCAAAATCGCTGCTGCCGAGGGTATTCCGTGAACAACCTGATCGTTGACCGAGGAGCAGATGGACGCCGGGAAGCCGTGGTAGCCCAGGAACGACGGCACCGCACCGGCATCGCGGATCACCGCTTCGGCGACCTGATCCAAGTCCAGTGTCGAGGCGCCTGCCTTGGCGGCGTCTCGCACGGCAACCAGCGCCGCGCCCACGATGGAGCCGGCGGCAGCCATCGCGTCGAGCTCACCGGCGGTGCGCTGCTCCACCGTCTTCTTGCGGCCGAAGAGACCCACTAACGAACCACTGCTGAATCGCCTGCTACCGGCCCAGGGCCTGCGACGTGCGCGCGAACACCTCGTCCACCGTGCCGACGGCGTCGATGGTCTGCAACACGTCCCGGTAGTACTCCAGCAGCGGTGCGGTCTCATCGCGGTACACGTTGAGCCGGTTGCGGATGATGTCCTCGGTGTCGTCGGCGCGGCCACGGCCCAGCAGCCGCTGCACGAGCTCCTCCACCGGCACCCGGAACTCCAGCACGGCGTCGATCTTGACGCCACGAGCCTCTTCCATGGCGGCCAGCGCATCGGCCTGGTCCACGGTGCGCGGGAATCCATCGAGAATGAATCCGGCCGCGGCGTCGGCCTCGTCAAGGCGCGCCTCGACCATCTTGTTGGTGACCTCGCTGGGCACCAGGTCGCCGGCGTCCAGGTACTGCTTGGCCTGGATCCCCAGCGCGGTGCCCTCGCTGATGTTCGAGCGGAACAGGTCGCCCGTGGAGATCTGCGGAATGCCGAACTTCTCCGAAATCAGTTGCGCCTGCGTACCTTTGCCAGCCCCGGGCGGGCCGAGTAACACCACTCTCACTTCAGGAACCCTTCGTAGTTACGCTGCATCAACTGGCTTTCGATCTGCTTCACCGTATCCAGGCCGACGCCGATCATGATGAGTACCGCAGTTCCACCGAACGGCAGGTTCTGCGCACCGCCGGAGTTACCGATCTGCAGGAACAGGTTCGGCAGGATCGCGATGATGCCCAGGTAGATCGCGCCTGGCCACGTAATGCGGTTGAGCACATACCGCAGGTAGTCGGCGGTGGCGCGTCCGGGACGGATACCCGGGATGAAGCCACCGAACTTATTCATCTCATCGGCGCGCTCATCGGGATTGAAGGTGATCGACACGTAGAAGAACGTGAAGAACACGATCAGGGTGAAGTAGATGGCGATGTACCAGTAGTTGCTGGGGTCGGTCAGATAGGTGCTGACGAACCGGTCCCACCAGCCTGTCTTGTCCTTACCACCACTGCGCACCAGCTGGGTGATCAAGCCCGGGATGTACAGCAGGGACGAGGCGAAGATGACCGGGATAACACCGGCCTGGTTGACCTTCAGCGGCAAGTAGGTGGAGGTACCGCCGTACATCCGCCGACCCACCATGCGCTTCGCGTACTGGACGGGGATACGACGCTGGCCCTGTTCTACGAACACCACACCGATCACGATCAACAGCGCCGCCACACAGACTGCCGCGAAGGTGACGCCGCCACGGCTGTCCAGGATGGTCTTGCCTTCGGCCGGGATCCGCGCGGCGATACCGGAGAAAATCAGTAGCGACATACCGTTTCCGATACCGCGCTCGGTGACCATTTCACCAAGCCACATCACCAGGGTCGAGCCCGCGGTCATCACCAGAACCATCACCGACAGCGCGAAGATCGACTGGTCGGCCACGATCTCGTCCTTGCGGTCGCAGCCCTGCAACAGGTTTCCGCTGGCACCAAGGGCAACGATTGAGGTGGACTGCAGCAGTGCCAGCGCGACCGAGAGGTAGCGGGTGTACTGCGTCATCTTGGCCTGGCCGGCCTGGCCTTCTTTGCGCAGCTGCTCGAACCGGGGAATGACCACGGTGAGCAGCTGAACGATGATGCTGGCGGTGATGTACGGCATGACGCCGACCGCGAACACCGACAGCTGCAGCAGCGCACCACCGGAGAACAGGTTGATCAGCGAGTAGATCTGGGCCGAGTCGCCGCTACTGACCTGCTCGACGCAGTACTTCACGTTGGCGTAGTTCACCCCGGGAGACGGCAGCGTCGCCCCAAGCCGGTAGATGAACACGATCCCGATCGTGAAGAGGATCTTCCGCCTCAGGTCAGCTGTCCTGAGAGCAGAGACAAAAGCGGAAAGCACACATCCTCCTGCGCACCCGGCAGCTCGCCACGTGATCTGCTAGATGAATCAGCTGGTGATCCCAGCGTTGGGTAACCGTTTCGGCGGCCGTCAGGGCACGCCCGGGCCGCGTACGAGACTAACAGTTCGCTACATACCCGTGGAAAAGACGGTGTCCTTCTGGTCGGGGACGACGGTACCGCCGGAACCTGGCAGTGGGCCGGTACTGCCATCGGGGTTGGTCCTGCCGTCGGTCGCACACGGGTACGGGTCCGTGTGCTGCGCATAAGGGTCGATGAACATCGGATTGATCAGCCATTTGCCGTCAGCGTTGTCGTAGGCCCGGCACATGAGCTCGGTCTTGTTCCTGTTGATGACGAGGTGCGCCGCGGTGGCGTCCTCGACGAAAGTTACGTCGGTGGTCGAATCCCCTGCGGCGAGAATCTGCCGTTTGTTCACGTCGTGGGGTTCGAACGCGGCGGGTCCGCGCACACCGAAGACCACCTGGTTGGCCCAGCACCGTTTGCCATCGATGTAGGTGATGACGGTGTCCGCGCCGTCGGGCTGTCCACCGCAGCCCTGCACGTGCGGGGTCTGCTTTCCGTTGGCGTCGTAGACGCTGCGCACCCCGATGACCTGGCTGGCCGGGATGCCGATTTCCGGTGACCACACCTTGGCGATGACCTCCGAGGACGCCGAAATGACCCAGGTGCTGACGCCGTGGGCCTGCAGGGTGGCGATGAGATCCTTGATCTGCGGGTAGACGCGCACGTAGCCGGGCACCGTGGTGCTGCCGATGGCCTGGCTGGCACCGACGGGAGCGGCGAGGTTCTCGCGCTTGGCGGCCTGTGCAAATTCGGCGACCTCGCGGGCGGCGTAGCCGGTGGTCAGTACGACGGTCCACACATAGGCGCCGTTGCTCCAGCGCTGGTTGTATCCGGTGAACGCTTCCTGCTCGTCGTGGGCCTTTCCTTCGCGGATCGCCAGGATCTCATCCGCACATGCGGCATTGGACGATGTCAGGAGCGGCTGGCCGGCGGGCGTAGCGGTACCGCACACCGCGCGCAACGCGGTGGCCGCGGCCTCGGTGATGTGGCGGGCTGGCGGACCTTGACGTGCCGCAGCATCCACGCCAGGGTGGCATCGGCGATGTCATTCTTGACTTCGGTGTTGTCCCAGTCGAAAAATGCGACCGCTTTCGTGGGGCGCTTCCACGTGCCGGTACAGGTGCTGTTGGCGTCGATGGCGGCCTGCAACCGCTGCCTGACGTCGCCATACCAGGGCAGTGCCGGGTCCAGCTGACGGCATTCGGGCGCCGCCCGCGCGACGGGAATGCTCGCGTTCCAGGCCACCGGGGCCAACAGCAGGGAAAGTACGACGACAAGCCAAACCCGTTGCCCTCACCGCCCGAAAGTACCACCGCGCGTATGTGATTCGGGACCCACCAGTGAGCCTTCGACGGCAGTTTCGATGTGTTGACCGCGGATCTGCGCGGCCCGCGCCCAGATCGCTTCCCGCAGTAGCTGACTGTCAGTGGAGTGGGACGCGCCGAGAATATCTGCCCGCGCCTGCCGAGCAACACCAACCTCGCGGTGGTAGTTCCGAAAGATCTGAATCTCACCCTCCCGGTCGGCGAGATACTCGTAGTCCGCGTCCCAGGGTGCCGTGATGCGCATCAGTTCGGCGTAGGCGGCCCATTGCCGCAGTGTTTGTGGGCTGCCCGCCAACACCAGCAGTCCACCGATGCGTTCGACGGTCTCCCATCCTGTGGGTTCGGGCAGGAACGGGTATTCCCTTTGACCATAAGGTGTTTCCCGCCACTGGTGAAACTCGGCGGTTCGAGTATCGAGCCCATGGGTGCGCCAGCGCACGGTCCCGTCGGGCTTGGTCCACGACTGACGGCGCAATGCCCTGGCGGCTTGCCTGGTGAGCACCGTCGCGTGCGATGGCAACAGCACCACCGGGTCCGCCGGTTCCGCGTCGAATGGATTGGGATCCAGATGACGGCTGTCGATCAGCACCAGCGTCCCGGGATGTCGCTGATACGCAAGGCCCCACAGCAGTCGCGCCAGCGTCTTGGCGCCGGCCTCATCGGAGATCACATGCCAGGTCTCGTGAAAACGGTTGGTGGAGAATCGCACACCGGCGTCGGCTCGCAGCGTGATGACGGTATACAGCCTCGCGTCGAGTACCACGGAGTGCCGGTGCAGCTTCATCGCGCTGTCTCCGGTGGCGGCCGTACGCCACCGCGCTGCTGTTTCGGCCACGTTCACCTCCTGACATCTGGGCCGCCCACTGTGCTGGAACAGCAAACACCTCGATCCAGGTCGCGCACAACTGAATTTGCGCAGGCCACGGACCCGAGGGTGCACGATCGGGAACGGCGGCGCACTATGGTCGGGGCACTGGCGACCGCTACAACGAAGGAGCCTGGAATGGCGCGGACCGATGACGACAGCTGGGATCTGGCCTCGAGCGTGGGGGCGACGGCGACGATGGTGGCCGCGCAGCGCGCGCTCGCCAGCCATGTGCCCAACCCCTTGATCAATGATCCCTATGCGGAGCCGCTGGTGCGGGCCGTCGGCATCGAGTACTTCACCAAGTTGGCGACGGGCGACTTCGACCCCGAGCAGATGGCGGGTCTGGTGCAGCTGGGCATCACCGCGGACGGCATGGCCAACGGGATGGCAAGTCGTACCTGGTATTACGACACCGCATTCGAGTCATCGACGGCCGCCGGCGTGCGCCAGGTGGTGATCCTCGCATCGGGACTCGACACCCGCGCCTATCGCCTGAAGTGGCCGGCCGGCACCACGGTGTACGAGCTCGATCAGCCGGACGTGATCGCGTTCAAGACCGACACCCTCGCCGAATTGGGAGCCGCGCCGAGTGCCGAACGCCGGACTGTCGCGATCGACCTGCGCGAGGACTGGCCAGCCGCGCTGAAGGCGGCCGGTTTCGATCCCAATCAGCCGACGGTGTGGTCCGCCGAGGGGCTGCTGATCTATCTGCCGCCGGAGGCGCAGGACCGACTGTTCGCATCCATCACCGAGCTCAGCGCCCCCGGCAGCCGCTTGGTCTGCGAGCAAGTTCCCGGTTTGGACACCGCCGACTTTTCTAAGGCACGCGAGCTCACTCGCCAATTCGCGGGAGAAACACTGGATTTGGACCTGGAGTCACTCGTCTACACCGAAGAACGCCAGATGGCCGCGGACTGGCTGGCCGAACACGACTGGACAGTGATCACCGAGGAGAATGAGGCACTCTACGCCCGGCTGAACCTGGACCCCCCGAACCCGTTGTTGCGCACTATATTTCCCAACATCGTGTACGTCGACGCCACTCTCGGCTAACCTGCCACGCCCGAGCGCCGCCGTTTCCACCAGGGCCGGCTAGGCGTCTCGGGCTCGTCGGTATCCGTGCTTTCGAACGGAACCCCTTTGTAGACGGCGAGATACATGTCGATCGTGGTGACGATGACGATCATCAACACCGGGCCCAACATGATTCCCCAGAATCCGAAGGCCGCGATTCCCGAGAAGACCGCCAACAGCATGAGCGCCGGATCCAGACGCGCTCCGCGGGGTACGAGGAAGGGGCGCAGCACGTTGTCGATATTGGAGACGACCAGTAGGTGCCAGGCGATGACGAACAGTCCGCCGACCGGATGACCGAAGAGAATCATGCCGATGCCGAACGGAATCGTCACGATGCCGCCCCCGAGCGGGATGATCGATAACGCGGTCAGCAGTATCGCGAAAAAGAAGAAGCCCTGCCGGAAGCCGGCGACGTAGATGGACGCGGCGCCCGCAACCCCCTGCGCCAGCGCAATGACAAACTGCCCCTTGACTGTTCCGCGCACCATCGCGCCGATCTTGTCGAGGTAGAGATCGGTGATCTCCTCCCCCAGCGGATTGAGCTGGCGCAACAGGGTGAGCACCTTGTCCTGTTTGACCAGGAGTGAGACGAACACGTACAGGAAGATGATGCATGCCGCCACCCCCGCCGCGACGCTGCCGACAGTGCTCTGCAGTACCTGTACCAGCCCGTGCCCCACGTTCTCCGTCAACGACGCGATCGACTGCCGCAACGTGTCCGGCGTCAACTGGACGTGTAGGAACGGGATCCGCGCCAACACACTGTTGACCACCGCGAACACCTTCTGACCGAGTGCGGTCATATCGGTGTCCCCCACCCAGTTGGAGACACCGTCGACCATGCGGGTGATCTGAACCGTCGCAACGTAAACCAGCGCACCGACCGGAATCACCACCGCGCCCAAAGCGCACAGCAGGGTCAACGTGGCCGAAACGCCCGATCCGAAACGCCGGCCCAATCGCCGGTATAGCGGGCTGAACAGGTACGCGGCCACCGCGGCGACCACGATCAGGATAAAATAGCCGCGCAGGAAATAGACGCCGAAGGCGATGCCCACGCCGGTGAGAACCGCGAGCACCCGCCTCTGAAACACGGTCAGCTCGGTGTTCACGCCACGCCCCTTCCGCCGGCTGCACACGACACGTTAGCCGGTGCGGGCACCGGAGCAATGTGCTCGTGCCGGAGCGGCTAGAAGCGGTAGTCGCCCAACACCATCGCCTGAGCGCTGCCCATGGACCGCTGCGCACGCTGCACCGTTTCCAGCGCCAGCTGCGCCACCCGCCCCAGCACCGCGTCGGTGACGGCCACGACGGCGGGCTGCGACGACGACCGCTGCCGCAGCAGCGACGTCAACGGCGAGCTGGGGAAGTTCGCGATCCGGACATCCTCGTCGGCGTCGATATCCGCGAGTTCCTTGGCCTTGGCCACCGCCTCCCGGAACCCGCCGAGCGCATCGACCAGGCCGTGCTCCAACGCGTCCTTGCCCGACCAGATCCGGCCCTGCGCAACCGCTTTGACGGCCTCGACGGTGAGGTTGCGACCGTCGGCGACCCGCTGTACGAAGTCGTCGTAATGCATATCGATCTCGGCCTCGACGAGATCGCGTTGCTCATCGGTGAACGGCTCGTTGCTCGACCACGCGTCGGCGTTGGCGTTGGTGCGCAAGGTGTCCACCCCCACACCGAGCTTCTCCTTGAGCCCCCGGGTGATGAACTTTCCGGTCAGTACACCGATCGACCCGGTGACCGTACCCGGATTGGCGATGATCGCGTCCGCAGACATGGCGACGTAATAGCCGCCCGACCCGGCCACCGCGCCCATCGACACCACGACAGGCTTACCTGCCTCGCGCGCCCGGACCACTTCTCGCCAAATGGTTTCCGAACCGTTGACCGAGCCGCCCGGGCTGTCCACACGCAGCACGATGGCGGCCACCGAATCGTCGGCGACCGCATCGCGTAGCGCGTCGGCGATCACATCACCCCCGCTGGCCGGTCCCGGCGGAAAGAGCCGCGGTCCGCTGCGCCCGCTCACGATCGGACCCGCCAGGGTGACCACGCCGATGGACGCTCGCGCGGCACGCCCCGGCAGCGACGGCAGACCGGGCACCTGCGGCTTGGCAGCCCGCGCGTAGCGCGCCAGGTACAGCAGCGGGGGCTCTTTGTTGTCCCCCTGCACACCGGTGAGCTCACCGATGCGCGCGTAGGCCTCGTCGCGGTAACCGATACGGTCCACCAACCCACCGGCCACCGCATCGGTGCGGCGCAGCGGTGCGCGATCGGCCAGCGCGCTCACATCGGCGGGGTCGAGCTTGCGCGACGCGGCGACGCCGTCGCGCACCTGTTCCGACAGACTCTCGAGCAACCGCCCGTCGGCTTCCCGCTGCGCATCGGTATAACCGTCTTCGGTGAAAAGGTTTGCCGCCGACTTGTATTGGCCACGCGTGAGGAACTCCGCCTGGACTCCCGCCTTGTCGAGCGCACCACGCAGGAAGGTCCCGTTGGCCGCGAACCCGATGAGACCCACGGTTCCGGAGGGCTGCATCCACACCTCACCGAATGCCGACGCCAGGTAGTAGGCAAGCGTGCTCGGGTAGGTCTCGGACCACGCCAGACTCGGTTTGACCGCGCTGAACGCCTCGATCGCGGCCCGGAGCTCCTGTACCGCTCCGGCCGAGGCTGCTGGGATCTGTACCCGGGCGATGAGCCCGGCCACCCGCGGATCGTCGATGGCGCGGTGGATGGCGGCGATGGTGTGCCGCAGCGACAGTGGCCTGCTCGCACCCGAGAGCACGAGACCCAGCGGGTCGAAGTTGACCGATTCCGGTGGCACCTCGAGCAGATCGAGTTCCAGGACGCAGTCCCGCGGCACTCCCCGGTGACGTGCGGTGTCAACCTTGGCCAGCAGGTCGCGGACGTCCGCGGGCGTGGTGAAAGCAAGCATGTCTTGAGCGTACCGACGAAGTGGGCAATCCTGCCGACCACAAATCCGTGCTCCGCTACCACCCGGCGCGTAGGGTCGAAACCATTCGCTGGCGGAGGGGCAACGATGACACGTGCACAGCAGACGAGGGTCCGGAAGGCGGTCCGCATGGCCGCGCTACTCGCGCTGGCTGTGGCGCCTGGGGCGTCCGGATGTCTGAATACATCCGGAACGCGCGACCTGACGCCACCGCAATCGACGGCGTCGACCGCGTCGGCGCCTGCCCGCAGCTATCCCGGGCTGCCGGCGGAGTATCGGGGCAAGTTCCATCCCAATAGCTCGGATCTGGGTGGGCGAAACAATGCCGAACTCGCCGGTCTGCTGCCGGTGGCCGCCGACTTCCCCCCTCAAGGGGTGACGCGGCCGCCCGACATCGCCTCCGAGGACGGATCCGGGCTGGGCATGCACGGCCAAACCGACGGCGAAACCCGTCCGCCCGAATGCCTGTACACCCCCTTCGCCAAGTCGTTCTCCAGAACGCCCGACGGTTCGGACTGGAACCTCTACTACGCGGCCTCCACCTACCACGAATCGGACCCCGCCGGTAACCACATCATCGTCACGGTGAACCGGGAACGCGAAAACGCCGACGTGTTCGCGTTGACCACCGACTGGATCAAGAAATGCGGCCAGTACGACAAGGCATTTCCCGCCTTCGCGAAGCCGGAGGTGCGCAATCGGCACCTCAGCGACACCTTTGCCCCGGGGCCGACCGTCGACGGCACGCAGACCTACGTCTATACGAGCGCAAGTGCCGACCTGGATGACGCCTCCGCCGACAAGCAGCCATCGGGAGTTCGGGGACGGCGCATACTCCTCGCCAGGGTGCGCGGGGTCGTGTTCGAAGTGGAAGGCACCGACCAGGCAGACGCCGGCCTGCTGGACCAACTGATGGCCACCACTATCGCCAACGCCAAACATGCACCGCCGCCTCCAGACCAGAACGCCGCACGGTTGGCCGGACTCCCCACCTGCGACACCATCGCGCCCCGGCCCGGGACCCCGCAACCAGATCCGGCACTGGACTGCACCATTCGCACCTCGGACGGCAGTGGCGTGATTTTCGAAGTGACCGGGGCCCCGGCCGGCACCATTCGTGTGTTCAACGGCAGTGGCGCACAGCTGCAAACTATTCGGGTACCCAATCCGATTTTCCACCAGCGCCTTCCGTTCTTGCAGGATCTGGACCAAGACAAGCGCGAAGAGCTACTGGTCGTCACGGCCACCGGCAACCCAGCCGGCGACCTCATGGACGTATGGCGGGCGCGGCCCAACTCCGATCAATTCGACATGACCGGAACGATCTTCGGCGTTCCGCGATTCTGGATGACCTCCGATCGTTTTATCGGGCTGTTCTCGCGCAACGGCAACGACGCCGGTGTGGCGGCGCTGTTCCGGTTCGTGGACAACAAGCTGTCGGTACTGGCGCTGCTGGACACCGAAAGGCGGGTCGACAACAAGCCGCTCGATCCGAAGTGGCGCCTCAACGCCAACGTCAAGTGCGCCATGAACTTGTCCGATGACCCGGCGGGTGCACTGGGGGCACGCATGGATGCGTTGCGCGCCGCGGGCGTCGACCCGGCGACCGCCGAGGAGCATTTCTGCCTGCAGCCGTGGGTCGCCGCGTTGTACCGGCAGGGCGCGCGGTGATAAACCCATGAAAAGGCCTTGTTTTGCAGCGCTTTTCGTGACCGCGATAGCCCTGACCGCATGTACGCACGGCGGTATCCATCGCGCCGGAACGTCGACCAGCGCGGCACCCAGGCGCCTCGACTCGCTGCCGTCGTGCTCCTCGATCAAACCGCAGGCCATCGAACCCGATCCCGATCCGGCGCTGGATTGTGTACTGCGATCGAATGATTCGGCGAAGTTGACGTTCGAGGCATTGGGCACCCCGCCCATCACCATCAAGGTGTACCAGCCCGATGGCACGCTCAGTCAAACCTTTACCGTCCCGGTCAACAAACCGGAGCGAACCCCACCCCTACTGGCCGACCTTGACCGGGACGGTCGCGACGAACTGATCGTCGTCAGCGACGTCGGATCTGGAGGTGACACACTCGATATCTGGCGGGCCCAGAAGGATTCGGGGAAGTTCGTGTCAGCGGGCCAGGTGTTCGGCTACCCAGACTTCCGGATAACCGATGAGCGCTTCACCGCGTTGTACGCCAGCACCGGAGCGGGATCGGGGCGGGTTTCCATCTACCGGTTCGTCGAGGACAAGGCGGTGGAACTCGGTTCGCTGTTCGTGCAGGCCGCGGACTGGCCGGATCCGCCCGATCCCACCCGCAGCTGGTACACCAACGGGAACACGCTGTGCTCCTTCAACTACGACGACAACCCACCGGGCCGGGCGGCCGCGCGCAATCAGGCGCTCACCGATGCGGGCATCGATCCGCCAACCGCACAGGACCGATTCTGCAAGCAATCCTGGGTCGCCGATGTCTACCGAAAACGCTAGCCGCACGTACGTTGGTGAGATGCGGTTCTCGATCTCCATCCCTCAGTTCGACACCGGCAGCTTCGACGCCGACGGCGTCCGCGCCTATGTGAGACGGGCCGAGGAGCTTGGCTTCGTCGGCGGCTGGACGCTGGAACAAACCGTTGGCTCTTCGCCCATCATCGCGCCACTAGAGCTGCTTGCCTACGCGGCGGCGTGCACCACGCACCTTCGTCTGGGAGTCGCGGTACTCGTTGCCTCACAGCATGATCCGCTCCAGCTGGCCTCTGCCGTCACCGCAGTCGACCGCCTCAGCCACCGGCGTTTGGATATCGGCGTCGCCCCGGGCGGTGGCTTCCGCAATTTCGCGGCGTTCGGTGTGGACAAGCAGACCTTCATCGCGAGCTTTACCGAGGGACTCGATCTGATGAAGCTGGCGTGGTCGGACGACGAGCGCATCACCTTTCATGGGCGCTTCCGCGACGTGGACGACCTCGCGATCCAGCCCAAGCCCGTGCAACGCCCACATCCGCCCATCTGGTTCGGCGGGCACGCACCCGCTGCGCTGGCCCGTGCGGTGCGCCATGGCGATGCGTTCCTCGGCGCCGGGTCCTCCACGACCGCCGCCTTCGCCGAAACGGTCACGATCATCCACCGCGAGTTGGGGATCCAAGGCAAGGACCCGGCCGAGTACGCCATCGGCAAGCGCGTGTACCTGATAATCGACGATGATCGCGATCGCGCCCACAGGCGCGTCCAGGCGGGGCTGCACCGGATCTACGGAGAGATGAAGGGCATCGATGCGGTGCCGGTCTGGGGTCCGCCGGGCGAGGTGGCGGCGGGTCTGCGCGCGGTGGCCGAGGCCGGGGCGGAGATGATCTTGCTCAATCCCGTCGGCGACGACGTCGCTGCCGATCGCGAACAGATGGAACGCCTCGCTACCGAGGTCATCCCGCAGCTGAGCTGACGCCGAGGGTGAAGGTACGGCGGGAAAACGCCCGAGTTGTCGCCATCGCGTCACACGCGGCGAAACAGAAAGGGCGCCCACCTGTAGGTGGACGCCCTTTTCCGAAAAGCGAGAACTAGACCTCGTTGATCGATCCGCCTGCGGCGGTGATCTTCTCGCGGGCCGAGTCGCTGAACTTGTTGGCCGTGACCGACACCTTGACCTTGAGGTCTCCGTTGCCGAGCACCTTGACCAGCTCGTTCTTGCGCACCGCCCCCTTGGCGATCAGGGCCTCGATGGTCACGTCGCCCCCTTCGGGGAACAGCCGCTCGATGTCGGCCACGTTCACCACCTGGTACTCCGTGCGGAAGCGGTTCTTGAAGCCCTTGAGCTTCGGAAGCCGCATGTGGATGGGCATCTGCCCACCCTCGAAGGTCACCGGCACGTTCTTACGCGCCTTGGTGCCCTTGGTACCGCGCCCCGCGGTCTTACCCTTGGACCCCTCACCACGACCGACGCGGGTGCGCTCGGTCTTGGAGCCCGGGGCCGGGCGTAGGTGATGCAATTTGATGGTCATTGCTTACTTCACATCCTCGACGGTGACCA
>Ga0265327_10001679_pt1 | contig 26538 bp, 21 predicted proteins | sample 41621metaG_FD_202089 | JGI IMG/M metagenome (GOLD analysis project Ga0265327, IMG submission 202089) | Rhizosphere microbial communities from Carex aquatilis grown in University of Washington, Seatle, WA, United States - 4-16-21 metaG | ecosystem: Host-associated > Plants > Roots > Rhizosphere...
ACGAAGCGCGCCGGATCCATCGGTTGCTGGGCCAGGGACCAGGAGAGCAGGACCGCCGCGCCCTGCTGGACTGGCTGGATCGTCATGGAGGTGAGGCCACCGCGCGGGATCTGTGTCGTTCACACGCCAGGAGGTATCCGACCATGGAAGCGGCAGAGCATGCTCTGGACCAACTGGCGAGCAGCGGATTGGGGACCTGGAGTTCTCGCGCGGCAGGCGCGCAAGGAGGTCGGCCCTGCCGTGTGTTGTCCCTGAATACGACCTGGGAATCCACGAACGTGACACTCCAAGAACAAGTCGAGGTTGTGTCGGCCAATCTGGCGCAGCGAATCGACAACTTCGACGCGCTGAATTCCCGGCAACTTCCTGAGAGGGATGACTCGCAGGACAGTCATCCCACCGACGGTTCTGTCGGCCTGGATCAGGACAACGATTGCGAAGAGACTCCGAACGATCCCACACAGGGTTGGAAAAAGGCGCTGGACAAAATGTTTGGACAATTTCCCGCTCGGGAGAACGAGCAGAATGGTGATTTGAACTGGGATTGAGGAGTTGCCTTGATCGGCTTGCTCGGCCATCGGGCCATGAAGAGGAGACCTGCGGTCTGCGGTGACGGCGGGGTCAGGAGACCCGCGCCGAGCAGCGCTGTCAGGAGACCCGCGCCGAACAGCGTTGTCCCTGAATACGACCTGGGAATCCACGAACGTGACACCCCAAGAACAAGTCGAGGTTGTGTCGGCCAATCTGGCGCAGCGAATCGACAACTTCGACGCGCTGAATTCCCGGCAACTTCCTGAGAGGAATGACTCGCAGGACAGTCATCCCACCGACGGTTCCGTCGGCCTGGATCAGGACGACGATTGCGACGAGACTCCGAACGATCCTACACAGGGTTGGAAGAAGGCGTTGGACAAAATGTTTGGACAAATTCCCGCGCGGGAGAACGAGCAGAATGGTGATTTGAACTGGGATTGAGGAGTTGACTTGATCGGCTTGCTCGGCCATCGCGCCATGAAGAGGAGACCTGCGGTCTGCGGTGACGGCGGGGTCAGGAGACCCGCGCCGAGCAGTCGGGAGACCCGCGCCGAGCAGCGCTGTCAGGAGACCCGCGCCGAGCAGCGGGCTACTTTGACGGATGGCTCCAAATGGGTCAGGACCCGTGAATCGTCCTTGCAATGATCTGAGCCGCATCTGATAAGTGTAGAAAGTTCGAGATCGCGACGCAGGCGCAGCCAACGGGGTATCACAATGCGGCAAAGAAACTGGTCATCGACCTTCGATGGCGGTCCATCAATAAAATACTGTCGAATTGCCTTGATCCTATGTGCAATGCTGGGTTCTGCCAATGTCTCTATGGCTCAGCCTAGCGCGCCGCGTGGTGAAACCCGCGTTCCCCAATTCCCTGTGATCAAGGGTCTGGCAAAGGGCTATGAAAAAGTGGTTGCGGTCACTGAGGATCGGCCACCATTCGCAAATGAAATCCCCGGGTCGCTGCTGCGGGAATTACCGCGTCAGGCTTTTCTGATCGCAGCAGAGGAGGAACTGGGGCTTGTCACGCTCGACGATGCCATCGGGGAACTGATTCCGGCGGGAGACGCCGCGGCAGGTCCCTTCACAATCAAGGTCTCGGCCGTCCGAAAAAAGCCTGTCCGTGGCGAAAGGCAGATCGAACCTGTTCCGATCGAGTACACGATTACGATCACTCGGCCTGAGTTTCAGGGACAGGCGTTTACATGGACTGCTCCTCCGGTGAGTTTTTCTGAGGCGACCTGGTACGAACCGCTGGCGGAACAGATGGAGGTGATGTCACGAGGCGCATTCGTTGAAGCGTTACGGAAGGCTGGGTTTGAGAAATCCGGCGCCATTGGGAAAGTCCTGGCCAATCCCAATCTGGAACACCGGATGGATTTTGTCAGTCAGTTTGCCACGATCCGATATCTGCATTCGCAAATGCGGGCGGGCCAGGAAAACGTGGCGGTGCTGGAGGGGCTTGTTCGCTCGTACGCCGACCTGGGGAGCCTGACGGATTTCCACTGGTCTCCGGCTTCCAAGGTTTTTAAGGCGCGATCACTCCTTTACGCTCAGCGATTGATTGCCAAGCACGGACCGACGCCCTCTGCACTGGCCCATCGGGCATATGCGTTGGCCTTGACCGGTCGCCATGCCGCAGCTCTGCGATCCATTGAGGCGGCTGGCCAGGCACAGGGGAAGGAAAGCCCCGACTGGCTGACACTGATCGAGGCGTATTGTTCATTTCAAATTGACGTTCTGGAACGGGGCAGGGGCGTTGAGCAGGAACGGGCACAATACCTGCGCATGTCCATGGCCGATCTTCGATTTGAACAGTCGCAGTCCCTGTTGATCATTCAGAAGTTTCTAAAGATCAATCCCGCCTGTTGTCGCGCGGCGGACATGCTGGCCTCGATGACTTCGCTGGGGATCCAGCGGGGTGCGACCGAGACAACATTTCAAGAGAGTTGGTCATCGGTCTACGAACGTGTCGCCGCGATCCCCGATTTGCCTGCTGCCGCGAAGAAACTGACGGATTCGGTGAAGGGTCGGCGGCTGGATGTTCGCACCGAGAACGGCAAGCGAAAGGAATTGATCACCCTGTTGCTGTTTCCTTCCGTGATCAAAAACAACGCGGGGCCGTCGTGGCCGGTGCTTGCCGACATGATCCGTGACGCCTCGTTCGCTCAGGCGTGGCGGACCCTGAGTACGGAAGTGAACGTCCTGGGTGTCCGTTCGGAAACGACACTGCAGAGATTCAAGCCGCTCGTGCAGGGGCACCCGCTGGATCGACAGCTGGATTGTTTTTCCCGTGATGGCCGACGGGCGCAAGAAGCGTTTGAGCAGTTCAATTCGATCGAGCATCTGCGAAATCTCGAGGTCAGCGCCGTCCCCCTGGGACTCCAGTATTTCATGAGCATGGGGCATGGCGAAGGCGACCAGGTCGTGTCGTGCATCGGCTTCAACACGGATGAGATTTATGAGGATGGAGTCCGCAGGCTGGCGCTTCCCTATTATGGCCCTGATCCTCCGGATCTGGCGGCCATCAGTCCGCACTGGCCGCAGTCGATCGCCGAAAGCGTGAAGCTGAACCCCGCGATTTCATTGACCGAGGTGGAAAAAAAGCACGGCCGGTCCATTGTCGTTCTGCAGGCGCTCCATCGGCAGTACCTCGAACGGGATCAGCTCGACGACGCGATTCGATGTCTGTCGAAACTGATTGAGATCGCTCCCGCGTGCGAGTCCTGTCTGGAACTCGCCACGCTCTACGAGGGGGCAGGAAATCGCGACAAATGGCAGCAGACGCTGGAGAAGGGACTGACGACGCCAAACCTTGGACTGGAGCATGCGGACGTTCACTTCCGGCTGGCGGTTGGATTGATGCGGCAGGGAAAGGGGGCACTGGCCAAGTCGCACGTGGCCAAAGCCGCCGAATCGAACGCCGCGTTCGGGCTTTGGCTTGCCTCGCGATACGCCGAGGCGAACGAGAACTGGACGGAAGCGGAGAAGTATCAGCAACAGGCGTCGAAACGGTATGACGAGGCGGCGACCGACTGGTACTTCTGGTGCGTTCGGACCGGTCGCGGGAAGTTAAAGGACGCGAAGAACCTGGCGATCAACCACTGGAGTCGCCAAGCCGGCACCCTGAGTCCCCTCCAGCAGTGGCAGGGTGTGGTGGGACACATGATTGATGGCAATGACGCGAACGCCCTGCCATTTCTCAGCGACCTCTTTCGGCAGGATGTCAAAGCGGGTCTGTATGCCGCCCTGCTTGCTGACACCAGGAATAACGCCGCCCAACGGGACGAATGGTTTCAAAAGATCGCCAGCAAGTGGTCCACCGGAAGCCCGTTTGTCGAACTCACGAATCAATTTCAAGGGGTGATCAGTGGCAAGGAGACGGGACGCTGGAATCCCGAGGTCTTTGAAGCCCTGGCGGTCCTGGTTCCGGAAGGGGACGTCCCCTGGTTCTACCTGTTCGCAGGACTGTTTCTGCAGAATCACAATGAAAAGAACCTTGCCCAGGACTATTTGCGTGTGGCGGCGACGTCATTTCAAACGAACAACCTGGGGACGGTGCTTGCCGCGGATGCTTTGCGAAAGCAGAAGACTCCGGTGGGAAAGGCCCGCGTCAACCTTCTGCCCGACACGCTGACCACGCAATCGGAACTGCTGAGCAAGGCAAGCTGGGCACAGAAGTATCACAAATACGGCGACGCCGAGGAGGCGTTGACATTGCTGCTGAAGTCTCATCCGAACTTTCTTCCGGCGCTTCTGGCGCGCGCAGCGGCCTATGAATCTCAGGAAAAATACCAGGAAGCGATCACGGATCTTGAAGCCGTTCTCAAGGTCGCGCCGAACTTTGATCGGGGATACATCCGCCTGGCAAGACTGCTGGCCGCCTGCCGCCAGGACGAGATTCGCAACGGCGCGAAGGCGCTGGAGTACGCGGAACGAGCGGCGAGCCTGCGTCAGTTTGAGAGTGCTCTGCTGCTCAGCACGCTGGCCTGGGCTCATGCGGAATGCGGGCAATTTGACAAGGCTATTGCCCTGGAAGAACGGGCCCGGAAGCTACCAGGCGTTGACACCGGTGTGAACGCCCGCCTGTTGCTGTTCCGAACCAGCAGACCCTATCGCATGACCGAGATGTCGACCGCATCGGTTGTGGAGTCGCAACCGACGCCGGAACCGATCCCGACAATTCCCCCTGCACAGTCATCGCAGATCGGTGAATGGATTGACCTGCTGGAGTGGACATCAGGGGTCAAGTGGGGGCCGATTGGGATCAACTGGGATGAGCAGATCAGCGGAACTCCGACGAAACAGGGGATCGCCTTCGATGCACTCCCTTTCCGCCGCTATCCGCTTGCGGCCGTCGTCGATGGCAATTACGAACTGGAGGTCGAGTTTAAGCGGTTGGAAGGTCGTGAGCCTGTGGCTGTTTATTTTCCGGTCGGCATTCACACGATGCGATTGTTGCTGGACGCGGACTCGTCGCACGTTTCGTTCGTCGCAGGCAAGGAATTCGGGCGGCGGCAACACAGCCCGATTTCGAATGGTGAACCACATCGAATTCTGGTCCAGGTTCGACACGATGCGGGCCGGGCCTCCTTCCAGATCGATTTGGACGGCGTCCGGGATTTCATCAAATGGGAAGGGGATCCGGTCGTTCTACGGAACCAGGATACGTCTGACTGGAGCACGAACATGATTCGCCGACCGTGGATTGGAAGTTCGAACAACAAGCTCGTTTTTCAGCGGATGCGAATTCGAATGCAGAGCGGCATGATCCGGCGAGATCCCATCACGGATGCGGATCGGGATCAGGATCGCCGGAATGGAATTGTCCGATTGACGGGGGAGAAGGCGATCAACCCTGCGGTCGGGGCATGGAGTTTCTGCATCAATCAGATTCCGCTGGAACTTCGTGGAATTGGGGCCGAGTGCCGCTGGCCAATGATCAAGCCTGGTTTCCGGGTCTGCGACGACTATTTTGGCGCCCATGCTCCGTCGCGCCTGGCCTTGCCAATTCCACCAGGTGCAAAAAGCTTTTCGGCCGTGGCCTTCAACGACTCGAGCCGTATTGCAAAATACAGCGTGATGATCGACGGCAAACAAGTTTACGCTTCCGCCGAGACCGCGATCGACATCATTAAAGTAGACATCCCCGCCAATGCAAAGTTGATGGAATTGATCGCCGATCCGCTCGGCGACAGTGCCTATGACCACACGTACTGGTGTTACCCACGCTTTCATGATGAAATTGCGGACCGTGTGACCGACAGCATGCTCGACGACAAGCGTGCGGGGCCGAAATTGACCGTGACATCCGGTTCTGCCGAGGGACTCGTCACGAGATCCAAGCCGACTGGCAAACTCAAGTCTGGTCCGATCAGTTTCCGCGATTTTCTGCCGTGCGAAGAGTTTTTCTTCGCTCATGCGAAGTCGACAGTCACGTTTGAAGTCCCCGAGGGAATGACGCGGTTTAGCGCGATTGGATACAACGTCATCGACCACTCTGCCCAATTTGAAGTCTGGGCGGATTCCCGTCGCATTTATGAAAGTCCCGTTGTCGGCATTATCTCGATCAATGTGAAATTACCGCCGAATACGAAGCTGATCCATTTAAGGACCACCGAAGCGGGTGGCGGCACTGGCGACCAGTGTATCTGGTGTTTTCCGCGATTATCGCGCAATTAGGAAGCGCATGGCATTTCCTTGAAAGAGAACAAACGCCGGTCAGATTGAAGGTAGGCGGGAAGACAAAAAGGGGATCTCAACCCGGCGGGGTGGCACTGATTGGCGCGACGATCCGTAGGGGTATTTCGACGTCCAATGGCCGTCTTTCGGGTGCCACTTCCCGCGGCATTCCCTTGGAACGCGACGTTCCCGTTTCAGGTATTGATCCGGCGTCACATGGGTGGCACATCACGACTGCAGTGCTGTGATCGATCGATCCAGGTGGACGTAGCCTCCGTCGACGTGGATCAGCTGGCCCGTCGTGTGACTGGATCTTGGTGACAGCAGGAATACGGCGGTGTTGGCGATCTCTTCACAGGTCGTCATCCGGTGTTCATAGGGAATTCGTGCCTCAATCTGCCGACGGGTTTCCTCGGGGTTCGGGACGGTGGCGAGCCATGTGGCGTACATCGGGGTCCAGCACTCGGCGACGATCACCGCGTTCACTCGAATGTGGTACTTCGCCAGTTCCACAGCCCATTCTCGGGTCAATGCGTTGCGGCCGCCGTTTGCGGCGGCGTAGGCCGATGTGCCTCCCTGACCGGTTTCGGCCACCTTAGAACCGATGTTCACGATCGCTCCGCGACTCTTGATCAGTTCCGGAAGCGCGAAATGGGCCATCTCATAATAGTGCAGCAGGTTCTTGCGGAGTGACGCCACGAAGCGATCGGTATCGCCGTGCTCCAGGTTGACTCCGTCGTTGATCCCGGCGTTATTCACGAGCCCATCAATGCGGCCGAATTTTTCGACGGTGGAAGTAACGGCCCGTTCGCAATCCGCCGTCTGATTCAACTCGGTGGTGATGGCCCAGCAGCGTCCCCCCGTCGCTTCAATCGAACGGGTGGCAGCGGCATTGTCTGACTCGTTTCTGCCGATGATGACGGGAATGGCCCCTTCCGAGGCGAGAACCTGCGAGATCCCCAACCCGATCCCCTTGGCGCCACCAGTGACGAGGATCACCTTCTCATTCAGTCCCAGATCCATCTCTTCTCTGCTTTCTTCTCGGGTTGCGGATTCGAAGTTGTCAGCGGGCAGCCTCTGGTTTTTCAGGCGACTTCACGTTCTTCACGGCACAGACGCGGCGATGATAGGCATACTCGGGTGACACATGCTTCAGCGGCACGTGCTCCCAAGTCCATTCCACGGCGGGCCAGCGCAGGCTTGCCCCGTAGAGGATATCGAATCGCTCGACAACGGTTCCTTCTCGATCGACTTTCCACTTCTCCACATCGGTAATCAGCGTGACAACTCCTGGAAGTCGTTCCAGGTAATCGAGGTGGCTCTCGATCAGATCGCGGGCATAGGACTCGATTTCCGCTTCGGGTCGTGATTTCTGTTCCAGGTAGTGAGACGGGACATAGGGGAGTTGGGACAGCAGATTGACGGAAACAACAAAGTCGACTCGAGGATCATCGCAGAACAGCGTTGGCTGCGCGCGGGGCAGGGGAGCGGCGGGATCGTTTGCCACCCTCGCCAGTTCACTGGCTGTCGCACTGATGTCGGCACGGACCAGTTTGACGTTGCGATACCACAACTTCGTCAAATGGACACTGAGCGGATGGACCACATCGACCAGTACGACTTCTTCGAAGGTCGCGGCCAGATCGGCGAGTGGGACGTCCAACAGCAATCCCGATCCAAGAACGACCGCTTTTCGCCGCTCGGGACATTCCAGGATGGCGCTGCGAATGACCTGGCGGGTCCGCTCCAGATGCCCCTTCCAGGCCCTGCGGCATTGCCGATGCCGCACCTTGATCCCCAGTTGTCCGTTCAGGTAACCAAGCTTTCGCGCCGTCCAGGAACAGGGGGTCGTCAGATATTCGATCAATTCCAGTATCACAGGAATCCCTTCGCTGGCTCGCCTCGGATGACTCCTCATCGCGAGCCACCATCCAATTCATTTGCCGAGTCGATCAAGGACATTCCTGGTGATCCGCTCGACGGCAGGGTCCTTGCCACGCAGTCCATGCGCCCAGTCGGTGGAACCGGCCGTCACGACAGTCCCGCCTCGCGTGTAGGTTCCCAGCACGGCCGCACCGACGCGGTCTTTCGGAAACGGTTCGTAGAAGACACTGTCATCGGGATGCCATTTCGCCGGGCAGCTTCCCAGGATCATGAACCCCCCGGGTGTCCCATCCTTGTACGTGGGAACAGGCAATCCATCCTTCCATTCCATTTCACAGCCATCGCATTCATAGCCGACGATGGTGTCTTTCCCGCCAAATTCATCGCCCCGCTTCAGGCCAGTTCCTTCGAACAACCAATGTTCGGGATGGTGCACCGTGTAGGACGCCTTGCCATCCATGAATTGACCATGGCTGCGGTGGTATCCTCCGAACAGGAATCCAACGCCGGTCAACTGGTTCTCGGGACGTCCGACCAGGTGATGACTCCAGAGTGTCGACAGCAGCTTGTGATCGCCGCTGCGGTAGACAGGATCAAGGTTGTACCACTGCTTCCAGCTGACCAGGGCCTGGCCGTCGTCCTCAGTGCGAACCTGCCAGCAGCAGGTATTCCCGCTGAAGAACGCGACGTTTCCGCCCTCGTCGATGAAGTCTTCCAGGTGATCCCGCATCCGCGACGACCAGTATTCGTCATGACCAACGCTCAACACCAGCTTGTAGGACTTGAGATCTTCCGGATGGAACTCCAGGTCCGAGTTGGCGGCGAAGTCGAAGGTGTAACCATTCGCTTCAGACCAGGCGACAAACGGCTGTTCCCAGTTGGGGAACTGACTGGCAGGCGGCCGCTGGAACGAGACCCGATGTCCCTGCACATTGGCTCGGCCGTTGTAACTGTACAGGCTGAATCCCCCCCAGTTGTTGTAGGCGTTGTAGGTATTCGTCGACAGTTGCAGCAGAATCTTCGAGTTCTTTCCCGGGACAAGCGCCCGGATGATGAAGAAGCAACTCGATTCCGCGGTTCGTCGTCCGCGCTGGAAGTACTTGCCCCCGCCGTCTTCGACCTTGAACGTCACATGGTAGTAGCCGTTCTTCCAGGTCTCGGCGATCGGCAGCTTGATTGCAGCCGGCCACTTGCAACCGTGGGAAGCCGCGTTCTCCGGAATCGGCCACTCCAGGCCACCGACATCGTTTTTGCTGAAGACGACATCCCGTTGAGCCCCCAGGCGGGCGATTTCGACCGAGAACTTCGAGGCACTGGTGCTGACATGCAGCGACAGTTGCTCACCCGGTTTGTAACTAACCTGCCCTGCATACCCTTCGACAAAGAGCGGCTTCGGATCTGACGTATCCGCATTGACGGTACTGGCAGCCAGCAGAACGGAAACACAGATCATCAGGAGAGGTCGAATTGGCATCAGTTGAACTCCGGGGTATTCAGTTGTGGGGTGCAACGTTCTCGATTCAAAGTTCTGGGAGATCAAGTCGCCAGCATCAGCGACAAGACACAGACTCCCAGGGCAATCACCAGGATTCCAATCCACAGGCAGAATTCTGCCAGGATTGCACTGCGAATCCAGGAGCGGGCGACCAGCATCGTCGCCGCGGCGGCGCCGAGTCCCCCGGCAGTGAGCATTGCCTGGAACAGTCCGATTCCAGGCAGATGACTTTGCAGCGAGCCATATTTCCACAGCGGCAACACAGCCGTTATGGCGCCCGCCAGCGGCACCACCCACCAGGGTTCACGGGTGTAATGCGGGGACAGGATCTTGGAAAGATCGGGGCGATCGGGCGATGGATCTTCTTCCGATGACATCTCTTTTTTCCGGTCACTTCCAATGACGAAAGTCCCTTCAACTCGCAGTGAACTTCTGCTCGGGACCAGAAACGATCGCTCGTCGGTCACGGGCCCGAATCTGCGCTCGTCATCGCCTGTTGAACGAGTCCGATTTCCGCAGAGACTGATCCCGCAGCCTGGCTCTGACCGCGCCATTCTGGCTTTCGCCCGATATTATCATCGAAATCCGTTCTCCATCGCCATCGACTGTGGATGCGGATCAAACAAAACAGGCCCCGGGGCCTCATGAATTCTGACAGGTTGACGGAGAGCGCACTCCATGACAATTGCTATTCGAATTCTGCTGGTGGTCCTGATGGGCGTCTTCGCGATGGGATGCGGTGGCGCCGCACCACCCGCCAAGCCCGAAACAACCACCTCGGCAGAAAGCACCTCGAAGGTGGAGACGCCGAAGGAAGCAACTCCCTCAACGACAAAGACGGCTGCGGCGCCGCCACCGGTTCCCATCGACGAGAAGTCAGCAGCCGGAGCGATCCTGAAAACACTTCGGGCCCTGGAAGCCGGCAACCTGATCGAGGCCTATGATTTTCTTCCTCCGTCCTACCAGTCGGACCTCGATGGACTGGTTCATGAGTTCGCCGATCGGATGGACCCCGAAATCTGGTCGCGATTGATCCGAACGAGCCGCAAGAGCCTTGAAATGCTGCGGACGAAGAAGGATCTGATCCTGGCGCTGGATCTTTTCCGTGATCGTCCAGAAGTCGAGTCCTATCGAAAGCACTGGGACTCGACGTTGCAGTTGCTGCAGTCTCTGGCGGAAAGTGATTCCACCGAATTGGGGAAGCTGAAACAGGCGACGGCCCGTTCGCTGCTGCCCGGTCAGAATTCCGCAACGCTGCAACACTTCGACGTGATCGGCGCGGCGCTGGGAGCCAACCTGGCACGGCAATTCCAGGGTGTCACGGTGACACCCGTGAGAAACGATGGAGCGGATCAGGTTGTGGCACTGCGGGGGCCGCACGACACGGAAGCAACCGAGATCGTCTATGTTCAGCATGAAGGACGCTGGCTGCCAAAATCGCTGGTTGACCATTGGAGCCGTGGAATTGAAGCAGACCGGGCCTGGCTCGAACGACTTCCTGCTCGGATCAAGGCGATCAAACCGCAGTTACTGGATGGGCTGTCGCAAGCCGATGAAATCCTGGATCAGTTGCTCGCTGCGAACAATCGTGAGCAATTTGAGCAAGCGGCCGGGCCAGCGATCTTGACACTCGCTACCGCCTGGCCGAATATGCAGTCCCTGTTCCGGGAGCTTTCGGCTGGCCAGGTGGAACTTCCGCATGTGACCGTGACGATCAACCGTGAATTGACTGAGCGCGAACTGACCGCGTTCGTCACCGCGATTCTGAAACCCCTGAGAGAGTCTGGCGTCGATTACACGATCCTCGCGAATGATGGTCGAACCGTTTGTCGCCTGATCCGAATTGGCGATGTCGCGTCACTGCGTGAGCAACTGGCAACATACTTCAGCATTCCGGCGGACGATGTGCAGTTCGACCAGGACGCCGCCGCAATCAAAGTTGAACTCGCCCCATGAGATTCCTCGTCGAATCGGTTCAGGTTGTGGTTGACACCCGTTCTGGCGCGGCCGGACCGCCGCGACGTTCACGATGTGAACCCTGAGAAGGGCCATTGGCATGCAAACATACTGCTGGCGGATGCCAATTCTGCTGGTCATCACCTCCATGCTGATGGCCCATGGATCAGAACCAGGAAAACCAACGGCATTTCCGGAGCCATTCAATACTGAACCAGAAACCAGTGGCAGGGCCTTGCCACCGGAGGAGGCCGCCAAAGGGTTCCGAGTTCCGGACGGTTTCCACGTGACCGTGTTTGCTGCCGAACCGGACGTGCAGAATCCGATTGCGATGACCTGGGATTCTCGTGGTCGGCTCTGGGTCGCTGAGAACTATACCTATGCCGATCGCACAAAAAAGTTCGACCTCAGCCTGCGCGATCGCGTCTTGATCCTGGAGGATACCAACGGCGATGGCCGCTTCGACAAGCGAACCGTCTTCACTGATGACGTGCAAATGCTGGCCGGGATTGCGATCGGATATGGCGGCGTCTGGCTGATGACTCCCCCGCAGCTGATCTTCATCCCGGATCAGGATCAGAACGATGTCCCCGATGGCGCACCCGTTGTCTTGCTCGACGGATTCACACCGTCAACGGACAACTACCACACGTTTGCCAATGGGTTGAAGTGGGGACCCGATGGCTGGCTGTATGGTCGCTGCGGAGCGTCCAGCCCCGGCCGCATTGGCGCTCCCGGGGCATCCGATGACAGGCGCGTTCCCCTGTTTGGCGGGATCTGGCGCTACCATCCGAACACGGATTCGCTGCCGGGTCAGCGAGATCGTGACCGCTCCCATCAAGACCAGCGCGTGATTGTCGAAGTCCTGTGCCATGGCACCACGAACCCGTGGGGGATGGACTGGAACGAACATGGCGAGGCGTTTTTCGTCAACACGGTCAACGGTCATCTGTGGCATGTGATTCCGGGAGCCCATTTCCGCAGGCCGCATAGTGAAGACCCCAATCCGATGGTTTATCGCACCATTGATACTCACGCGGATCACTACCACTGGGATACGGGGAAGGACTGGACCGATTCGCGGAAGGTCACCGGAGAGCACGATCGACTGGGAGGGGGACACGCGCACAGCGGGGCAACAATTTATCTCGGCGACAACTGGCCCCCGGCCTATCGCGGCCGATTGCTGACACTGAACCTGCACGGTCGTCGCGTGAATGTGGAACGGCTGGAACGGGAGGGGACAGGCTATGTCGGCCGCCACGATCCCGATCTGCTCCATGCCGCGGATCCGTGGTTTCGCGGGATCGATCTCAGTTATGGCCCCGACGGCGCGGTGTACATACTGGACTGGAGCGACACCGGGGAATGTCACGAGCAGACGGGTGTCCATCGCACCTCCGGTCGAATCTTCCGCGTCCATTATGGAGACACGACGGCAACGGCTTTCCCGGGGGATCTGAATTCGCTGGACATGAGTCAGCTTGTTGACCTGCATCGTCACCCAAACGAATGGCATGTCCGACAGGCCCGGCAAATCCTGGCGGCTCGTTTGAGCCGAGCCGAGAATGGGGCGGCGCGAACCGAAGTTGAGCAGCAACTGAAGAAGCTCCTGGATGACGACAAGGAGATCGTCGTTCCCTTGCGAGCCCTGCAGACACTGTTCGTAACGGGTGGGACCGACGACACCTTCCTGCTGAGTTTGCTGAAGCATCCGAACGAACACGTGCGGGTGACTGCCGCCCGATTTTTGACCGATGGCTGGCGACTCGACACGATCATGGGCCAGCGGCATCCCTTCGCGATCGAAACCAGCGTCCGGAAAACTCCGATCTATCGCGAGCTGCTTCGGTTGGCGGAAATGGACGAGTCACCGCTGGTCCGACTGACACTGGCTTCGACTCTGCAACGGTTACCGATATCAGATCGATATGAACTGGCGGCGCCACTGGCAGCGCGGGCCGCCGAGGCGGACGATCATAATCTGCCGCTCATGATCTGGTATGGGCTGATGACGATGACGCGATCCGGCTCGGACGAGAGCCTGACTGAGATGGCAAAGTTTGTCGATGTCTGTCGTCTGCCGACGACACTCCAGGCGATTGCCAGACGATTAGCAGAGTTGATCGATGAGCATCCCCAAGCCGTGTCCGAGCTGCTGACCCATGCCATCCGAGGGGACGATTCCGGTGAGATTCTGCAGGGCCTGTCGCAGGGGCTGGCGGGGCGTCACAAGGTGAAGCCCCCTTCGGGCTGGCAGGAGGTCCAGCAGCGGGTCGCGACCTCGGGCAATGAAAAACTACGAGACCTGACACGGGATCTGAGCGTCCTGTTTGGAGATGGGCGGGCTTTGGAAGATGTTCAACGAGTGGCGCTGGATGGCAAGGCGGATCTTGCCGCCCGACGCGCCGCATTACAGACGCTGATCGATCACCGCGCTCCGGAACGACGAAAGATCTGCGAGCAACTGTTGAGTGTCCGATATCTCAACACGACTGCCATCCGCGGATTGACGGAATTCGACGATGCCGCCATTGGCGACAAGCTTGCCAGGAATTACCGCAGTTTCTTTCCCGTCGACCGTCCGGCGGTGATTGAGGCGCTGGTCCAACGACCCTCATTCGCGGAACCGCTTCTGGAGCAGATCGCCGCGGGGCGAATTCCCCGGGAAGAATTGTCTGTCTCCCAGGCGCGACAGATCCGCAGCTTTGGCAATCCTCAATTGACCAGGCGACTGAACGAAGTCTGGGGCGAGTTGCGGGATTCACCGGCAGACAAAGCACGAGCCATCGTCGACTGGAAATCACGGCTGACAGCGGATGTGCTGGCCAGCGCCGACATTCAACAGGGTCGCGCCGTGTTTACCCGGGTTTGTGCGAATTGCCATCGCCTTTATGGACACGGAGGACAGATTGGACCTGACCTGACCGGATCGGGACGCAGAAACCTGGATTATGTTCTTTTGAACCTGATCGATCCCAGTGCCACGGTAGGAGCAGACTATCGCCTGTCGGTCGTCGCACTGACCGACGGCCGGATTCTGAATGGAATCGTGACATCCAAATCGGAGAAAGTCATCACGCTGCAGACTGTGAAAGAACGGTTGGTGATTGAGCGAAGTGACATTGATGAAATCCAGGCCTCGACGCAATCGCTGATGCCGGATGGACTGTTGCAGCCACTGAGCGAAGCTCAAATTCGCGACCTGGTCGCCTATTTCATGTCGCCGACCCAGGTCCCGCTGCCCGACGAAACCGATCCCAAGTGATTTTTACTTCGAGCTTCCGCTCGGAAATTGGTAGTGTCGCTCCCGTTGGTCGCTTGTCGATGTGAACGCCCCACTTGCTGCCGAGCAATGATGCCCCCGACGATGATGGCAAGCTCCCGTTGGTCGCTTGTCGAAACGAGCGATCAATGGGCGACACGGAGAAGTCACAGATTGCCGCTGAACTCTCCGCTACGACTGAGGTGGAAGTGGCGGTTGGCAATCCTGGCTGACGGAGTCCCCATCGGACGGCAGCGGAATCGCTCCTGCGGCCGGTTTGCCGTGACCCGCCTTGATGTAGTCCGCGCGCTGGCGGGCGTATTCGGCAGGGGTGATCGCATCGAGTTCCGCGGGGGCCTGCGATTCCGCGAAAGAGCGTTTCAGGTAGTTCACACACCAGCCACATCCCGTGCCCGCCCCGCCACATTCGCTGAGTTGGCTGGCACGACGCGGTTTGTTGATGCGGATAAAATTGACAATTTTCCGCTTGGAAATATGAAAGCAGTAACAGACAGTGTCATCGAGTTCCACGGCAGGCATCCATCAAGATCAACGCGAGGATGTCCCCGCCACTTGTCGCGGCTTCAGTCGCAGCGAATTCCCTTCCACGACATATTCCCAACCTGCTGCGTCCAGAAGAACTTTCAGAACCCCACCGACGGTGGTGGTCTCCAGGTTGATGGAGATCGTCCGCTCAAGGTTCTTTTCGCCGAGTTCTTCACGATCATATCGAATCGGCACACCCACCAACTCTTCGACAAGCTCAATCAAATGCTGTCGGGTGATCGGCTGTGATGTCTCGAACTTTTGAAGTCGCTGCTTGAGCAGTTCTTCCACGTCAATCTTCGCCGGGACAGGCGCCAATGGAACGGTCTTTGGGGGAACTGCGGCTACCGGGGCGGGATTGGCCTGCGGTGGATCCGTTGTGGGTGGATTGACTGGTGGAGGATCTGTCACCGCCGATGGTTGTGGTGTTGGAGATTCAACAGGCCCTGCAACCCTGGTTGCTGGAATCGTCGAATCAGGCAACGACTTCCCAGATGAAACGGGTGAGGTTGTTGCCGTTGCATCTGTCGGGGGACTTTCCGGATTGGGCTTCATGAGAACCGCGTCCGGTACCGGTTCGACCGCAGGGCTGTTGGCTACTCCCCTGGAACCGTCCCCAGTGGGCGTTCGAAATCGGACCGCAGGTCGCAGCATCAGGATTCCGGCGAACGCTGTCAGTCCGATCGCCAGAGCCCAGGCCACTGCCAGCGGAGATCGAGCGATCCCGCTGATTTTTTGACTGATTGCCGAGCCAACCCTGGCCACGGGAATGGCGAGACGGGATGGGGGGGCTTTGGGTTCGGCCTTGGGCCGCTCGGCCACCAGTTTCCGATCGTCATTCAGAGAGATGACCAGTTGGATCTGGCAATCAGGGCATTCAATCTGTCGACCAATGAAAGAGCGATCACGGACCCGCAGGATCGTGCCACACTCTGGGCAGGAACAGTGACCGATCGACATGACAGGGTTCTTCGGAACACAGGACCTTGGGGGAATCGGATTCAACGCAATCAGAGATTCGCCACCGGGCAGCGCGGATTGAATCTACTTATCGAAGACAGGGTATGGTTTGAGGTTCTGCTGTTGGCAAAACGCCAGCGTGCTGACGAGGATTTTCTTCTTCTCTTCGTCCACAACGATCACCATGGTGTTCCCTGGTTTGTCGGGATCCTGATATCGCTCCAGGATCTTGACGATGGCCTCACGGGCAGTCATGTTCCCTTCAAACGTCTGCGGCATGTTCTTCGTAAAACCGCCCGCTTTCAGCGCATCGCCGTCAATTTCAATCGTGGTCTTGATTTCACCACCGATATAGGCGAACGCATCCTGCAACGGTTGACGCCGGAAGTCGACTTGAATCTTCAGCTTCAGCCTTTCTGCAATCAGATCGGGCAGCTTGACTTCCTCCGTCGTCTTCGTCGGTTTGGACTTCGCGAAATCGGTTCGGGTCGATTCATCCCACGCAAGCAAGGAACCAAGGGCCAGATTGGGGGCAGCTCGCTCGATCAACGGGGTTGTGACTCGCACATAGCGCGGCCCGGAACTCATTTCCGAGGCCAGGGCAAACGTTTCGACCATCTTGGGGAACCGGCCGATGACTTTACGTTTGCCGACTTCCCGCGGATTCATTGTCTGAACGATATCAAGCAGATTGTAGGGCAGCTTGTTCAGTTTGGTGACCGTCTCACGTTTCAAATTGGCTGCCGTTACGCCGCTCATGTTGCGCATGATCAGGTCCGAATAAAACGTCTTTTCCCCCAGGTGAAGACTCCAGGCCACCGATTCGACTTCATCGCCGAACCAGTCACAGGTGTTCAGCACCAGAGGCATCAGGTTTTCGGCGAACCACCAGCTGGAGTGCAGGCGAATGGTTCGGGGGACGGCCACGATGGTCAGGTGCCGATCGCGATCGGTGAGCGGCAGCAATTCGTCGATCCCGTCGGACGCGGGGTGCCGTTCCACAATCGCCTTGACCATTTCGGCGGCCTGCGACGTGGGACCGACTGCAATCGTGTTCAGATCTGCAATCAAGTAAGTGCGTTCACCCGCGACATATACCGGGTAATCGTAGTCATTCACGGGTGTACCGCCGAAGTCTTCCAGCAGTTGACTCTTCTTGGCATCTTCAATCAGGTGGATGACCGCAGCGACTTCGGGAAGTGATCCGCGAGTTCCGGGGATCAGGCAAATCTGTGCCTCCTCAATCTGTTCGGGCTTCCGTTTGAAAAGCTCATCAAACTTCGCTTCCAGCAGCTTCGCAAGGGGGCTCAGGCAGAACCGAAGTTCCTCGCCCTGGGTTTCCTTTTTCCAAAGTTCCGCAGGACGGATGTTGATGACGACCTGAGCTCCGTAGGGAATGTATTGCAGTTCGATCGGCTTCCCCTTGGTGGGACTGCCACCCGACGCGAACTGATTGGCAGCGACAGAATCGCTGTCATCGACGATGTCGGCGGGAGCGACACCCCCTTCATCGCCCCCCTTTGCGGCGATGGGAACCGGTTTGGCAGGTGCGACAGTCATGGCATAGTAAGTGACGCTCCCAACCGCCAGTGCCACAACCAGTCCGACCGCGAGTCCCATGTTACGGCGTTTGGCATTTTTCTTCTGAAGCTCTTTCAGCCGGGCGGCGGCCCCGTCATTGGCCCCCAGGACTGGAATCCCCGGCATGCCATTTGAAGCGGGCTCAGGACCGGAATTCACGGGAGAACGAGTCGCTTGACGTGATGCGGTTGCGGCCGAGGCACTGCCGTCAGGAACCCAGCGCGCGGAGGTTCCCACTCCAGTCGACTCGGGTTCCGCCAACTCAAGCTGAACCTCCTCTGGTTCCTGCAAGATGAATGAGTGCTCGCACTTAGGGCATTTCCCCTTGCGACCCAGCAGGCTCCGATCCCGCAACTTGAGTTCACGACCACACTTCGGACAGGGAATTTGGAGCGTTTCCATGATCAAACCTGATGCGGAACAACGGCGTCAGAAGAAACTTCGACACGGCAGGGCAGGTTGAAGTTCCAGGAATTGACACAAACCGCGTCGACCCTAGCCAGGACGACGCCGGAAATTCGATTTCCCGGAAACAAGCCACTGACACTATGTTAGAGGGGCATTGTCCGGTTTGCCAACCCCGTTCGCGACACCCCCGCTTACTGACCTGGCGCCAAGTCGTGAATGGACGTTGAAAAATTGAGAGATTTCGACAAAGCAAACAACTTCCCGGATTCAAACCACAGGGGTCCCGTTCAACAGCGGTGGTCGTCCGGTCAACGCCGCGTGGCTAAATCGTGTCAGCCGGTTTTGTAGCACGCGACACGGGAATGGACCGACCGGGCGAGGCGACCGATTTCTTCAGTGTGACAGTCAGAACACCATCCCGGGTTTCGGCATGAATGGCATCCACATCGACAGCCGCTGGAAGCGGAATCGCCCGATCAAAAGCAGAGGCCGTCCGTTCGAAGACGTGACGTCGACTGGTTGCCGGGATTTCCGCTGCTGGACGCGATGCTTTGACGGTCAACATGTTGCCGACGAGCGACAACTGCACTGCATCCGCTGCGACCCCGGGCAAATCGACAGAGACAACGACTTCGACGTCCGATTCCACGACATCAATATCCGGCAGGGCGGGGCGGCCGCTGGCAACAAGGCCGAGCGTTTCCAAGGCGCGCTCACCGGTACTCTTGGCGACCTCAAGCCACCGCTCCATTTCGTGACGGACACGGTCCAGGGGAGGAGTCCGGGATTCGGACGTCCGATCGGCGTCATTTGGCATCGCGTCGGTCATGTCATCTCCTCATGAATTTCGACTTGGCATCGGGCTTACTCGAATGGCAACCGGAAGACTGTTGATGCCGTGCCAGCCACCGGAACGCGATAGCTCATTGCGTCGTGACCTGAATTCGCCGCGGTTCAGATTTGGGCAGTTGAGGCAGGACTACTTCGAGGACACCCTGATTCAGCCGCGCCGAAATCCGCTGGTGATCCACTTCATCACTCAGGATGAAGGATCGCAGGAAATGGCCCACGGCATATTCCTGATGGATCAGTCGAGCATCTGCAGGTAACTCCGGCTTGACCTTCCCAAACAGAGTGAGCTTGTTGTCCTGGACCTGCAGTTCAAGAGATTCGAGAGTGACTCCCGGTAGATCGGCCAGCAACACCAATCCTTCGGCTGTCTCAAAAATGTCGATCGGAGGCGTGAACACCACAGGGTCCACGGGGGCCGCCGGTTCACTGCCACGCGACTGACTCGCCTTCACGATTTCGTTCGACATGATCGAACTCCATTCTAATTGACAGTCGATTCCTGGGGGTCGCGTTGCAAGCCAGCACGGACATGTTCCATATTCGCCTGCGGGACGCCATCCATAAGAATGCGATTCGGTTTTAGACGTTTCCATCGCTTACGGGAATCTGCCGTGGAATCGTTGCCGGCGCCTTCGGCAGGCGAACCTTCAGGACTCCATTGGTAAATTCCGCACTCATCTGGTCCTCAAGAATCCGCTCAGGAAGAGTCAGGGAGCGCTGCCAGTTTCCACGGGGTCGCTCCTGTCGTCGATAGCGGTCGTCCGGAACCCCCTCCGCACCGGTTCGCTTCCCTTTGAGCGTCAGGACGCCATCGGAGACGAGAACTTCAAGATCCTCGGGACGCGTCCCCGACAATTCCGCAGTCAGCAGCAATCCATCATCCAGCTCGTACACATTGACGGCCGGATATTCGCGACCAAACCGAATTCCGGAAAACGACAGCGACACACTGGCGAGAAGCTGATCGACTTCTCGTTCCAAGTCGCGAAACGGATCCCAAGCCTGTCCCCATCGAAAGACTGGCATGGCCACTTTCCTTTTTGCAAATCCACTCAAGCCATTCAAACAGCCCACGGTCAACATCAACAGGATGCAAACATCATACCATGGAACCTTTGCTTGTCGGCATCGATCCTTGATTCCACTTCGAAGATCCACTTCGCTTACTCTCGAAATTTGGCGAAGTGCCACAAGTGGTTGGTAGTATCACGAGTTATCGGGATCTGCCAACATGACCCTGTTTGTACATCGGCAAACTGCTGAGATGGCAGTCTCCGTTTCTAGCGAAGTGATCGATCGAGCTCTGCCAATGTGACAGTATTATTGACAATGGACGCTGCCGACCGGGCGGTGGGGCAAACGGAATTCACACATTCTGCAACCACGACCGATTTTCATTACGATGGAGCGGCAAATGGGCTTTGCAGGGAATCCTGATCCAACTCGGGACCCATGGGACGCGTGGCGTCCGACCAAAGACCGACTGCTTTCGTGCCAGGACCGACTGATCGACAGGAATTCCGGGAGCCCTGTTTCATGACGACGCTCAGTTCGCGCCATGCCGTCTACGTGGGAAGCTTTGATCCGTTGACGCTGGGGCATCTGGACATCATCCGGCGCGCAGCGACGATCTTCGACAGGCTGACCGTCGCCATCGGGATCAACCCTGACAAGCGGCCGCTGTTCTCACCCGAAGAACGCCTGTCGTTGACAACCAGGGTGTTGAAGTCATACGCAAACGTCGATGTGGCCTGCTTTCAGGGTCTCACCGTCGATTTCATTCGCCAGCGCGGCGCACGAGTTCTGGTTCGCGGTGTTCGAACTCTGTCCGATATCGAAGCCGAATTCACCATGACCCTGGCCAACCGGGCGCTGGACTCCGAGATCGATACGATCTTCCTGATGGCCAGCGAACGCTACACGCACATCTCCAGCAGCCTGATCAAGCAGATCGCCCAATTGGGCCAGGCGAGTGCCGCCGGAAAATTGTGCGAATTCGTTCCAGCGGATGTCGTCGAACCCCTGCTCGCCAAGTACAAACCGGCCGACCCCGCGACAACAGGGTGAACGTGACGAGCAGAGAATTCTTAGAACAGAATTTCATGATGCGACGGTCTGACGCGACATCACTGACGGACCCGCGTCGTCGTTGAAGCCAGCGTGACGAATCGTTCTACTGAGACGCTGGTTTCCAACTCGCGGAAAAACTCACAGAGGACACGGCTCGTGGTCAAGACGGCATCCACCATGTTACCGCTGGGGACCGCTGCCCCGGCATTTTCGCTCGTCAACGTCGATGGCAAGCATGTCTCTCTGGACGATTTCGCATCCGCCAGGGGCCTGCTGGTCATCTTCATGTGCAATCACTGCCCCTTCGTCAAGCACTTGCGATCGGCACTGGCGAACTTTGGACGTGAATGCCAGGAGCAGGGGGTTGCGGTCGTCGCGATCAGTTCCAACAACGTTGCCGCCCATCCTGACGACAGCCCGGCCAGGATGATCGAAGAGCACCGCTCAGCAGGGTATACTTTCCCCTACTTGTACGACGCGACGCAGGACGTTGCGAAGGCCTACAAGGCGGCGTGCACACCCGACTTTTACCTGTTCGACGCCGATCGGACGCTGGTCTATCGCGGACAGTTTGATTCAAGCCGGCCCAGCAATGGCCAGGCAGTGACGGGTTCCGATCTGCGAACCGCCGTCACCGCGATGTTGTCAGGACAGTCACCGCTGCAAACCCAGCGTCCAAGTATCGGCTGCAACATCAAATGGATCCCGGGACACGAACCGGACTACTTCACAGGTCAGGCGGCCAGCGAATGAACGACCAGGATGACATTCTTTTGATCGAGCCTCTTCTCCACGGATCGGAGCATTGATGCCGTTTGCCGCTGCCCTTTCCAACTCTCCGTCGCTCGATTCCGCGATTGAAGAAACAACCCAGGCAATTGTCACAGAGCTGGGAGGTCGAACCCCCGATCTGACGTGTGTGTTCGTGTCTCATCATTACGCAGCCCGGTTCGGCGAAGTTGCAGAGCAGTTGCAGGAAACGCTTGGTTCTCGAGTGCTGCTCGGCTGCACCGGGGAAACCATTGTCGGAGAGACCAGGGAGTGCGAGGACGAACCCGCGCTCTCTTTGTGGTGCGCCATCCTGCCCGGCGCCTCATTGACGACGTTTCAACTGACGTTTGAACAGACTCCGGATGGATTGCTCTGCTCCGGACTTCCGGACGATCTGGGTGAACACCTGGCTGAGACACGGGCGGTGCTCCTGCTGGGAGACCCCTTCTCGTCCCTGCCGCAATCCGTGCTGGAATTGCTGGCAGATGAATTGCCCGGCATCCCCGTCGTCGGCGGGATGGCCAGCGGCGGGGGACCTGGTGAAAACAGGCTGTTCCTGTACGACCAGATGATCGAATCCGGCGCCATCGGAGTCGTCATTCGGGGGGGACCGCGAATCCGGACGGTCGTCTCACAAGGGTGCCGTCCGATTGGCACGCCGTTTGTCGTGACCAGGGCGGAACGAAACATCATTTATGAACTGGGTGGAGTCCCTCCACTGGAGCGTTTGCAGAAGCTGTATCCGGAACTTCCCCCGCGCGATCAGCAACTGGTCGAAAGCGGTGTCCACCTGGGTGTCGTCATGAACGAATACCAGGAAAGTTTTCACAGGGGGGACTTTCTGATCGTCAACGTGCATGGCGCGGATCGGACGACGGGAGCGCTGGCCACCGGTGGACTGATGCGCGTCGGGCAAACGGTGCAGTTTCATATTCGCGACGCCGATACAGCGGATGAAGATTTGCGGCAGTTGCTGGAGCACGCTTCATCACCCTCGCTGCATCCACGTCGCGGAGCGCTGTTATTCAGTTGCAACGGACGCGGAACCCGCATGTTCCCGGCCCCCAATCACGATTCTGACGCCATCCAGGAGATCCTGGGTCCATTGCCCCTGGCGGGTTTTTTTGCCCAGGGGGAATTGGGCCCGGTTGGCGACAAGAACTATATTCACGGCTTTACAGCCAGTCTCGTGCTGTTTGAGGAAGACTGACGCGGCGATTGTCATTTCCAGGCCACTGCTTGAATGAGGTTGAGGACATCCCTCACCGGGAATTACAGAATGCAATTGGTCAGGGGCTGGGAGTCGATCGAATGTTGCCAGGGGGGCTATGCGTCGATCGGCAATTTCGACGGTGTGCACCGCGGACACCAGGCGATGCTCAATGTCCTGACCAGTCGGTCCCGTTCCGAAAATGTCCCCTCTGTGGCCATCACATTTGATCCCCATCCGATTGCCCTGCTGAAACCGGAAGCGGCCCCTCCGGCCCTGACCACAATCGACCGTCGTGCGGAACTACTGGGGCGCTACGGAGTGGACGTTGTCCTGATTCTGCCGACGGATCGCAGCCTGCTGTCGCTGACCGCGGAAGAATTCTTTGAATCGATTATCCGCGGGCGGTTGCAGGCGCGAGGCCTGGTCGAGGGCCCCAATTTCTTCTTCGGGCGCAATCGTTCCGGCAATATCACGGTATTGCGGTCCCTGTGCGGCAGTCATGGCCTGTCGTTCGATGTCGCTCCTCCTGTGACTGTGGACGAGCAACTGGTCTCGTCGAGTGTCATCAGGTCATTGCTGGAAACTGGCGATGTGGCTCACGCCGTGCGATTGCTGGGACACCACCATCGGTTGACGGGCCTGGTCGGACAGGGAGCGCAGCGTGGCCGAACTCTCGGTTTTCCCACTGCGAACCTGATGGAGGTCAAGACGCTGGTCCCGGCCAACGGCGTCTATGCGGGATGGGGGATGGTGGATCAACAGCGATTTCGGGCCGCGATCCATATTGGCCCGAACCCGACATTTGCCGAGGCCGCCCGAAAGATTGAAGTTCACCTGCTCGATTTCCAGGGCGACATCTATGGACACGAGTTGCATGTGGACATCGTTGAACGCGTGCGTGAAGTTCGTCGCTTTGGTTCGGTAGAGGAACTGCGATCTCAATTGAATCTGGATCTGGCAACCGTCCGGTCCAGGCTGGCGATTCCAATGACGAACGTCATTTCAGGTTAAATGCGGGATCCGGTGGGTCGAATTCTGACGGACGACCTGCAAATCCACCTGCTGCAATTGACGAACCTGCGCTTCACACGGGAAAATCTGGCATCCGCGCCAGCAGTCCACCGCTGGGCGTTCTTTCTATTAAACGCCGGAACCCTGGAGCAGGACGATCTGCGAAAATTGTTCCCGGAGCCGGCATTTGTCGAAGCGATGGAGGTTCTGGACGTGATCAACAAAACACCTGAACAACGCGATGAGTACATCAGTCGACTGAAATCGCAGCTCGACGAAGCCGCTCGACTTGAATACGCGCATGAGGAAGGATTCCGGGCGGGAGAACTCAAGGGTGAACTCAGGGGTGAACTCAGGGGTGAGCTGATCGGTCGGATCGTGGTCTACCAGGAACTTCTCAGTCTCGCCCAACCGGATCGGGACGAGTTATCGACATACGATATCGCCCGCTTGACCGCGTTGGCAGACCAATTGCAGCACCAACTTCGATCACGTTGAACAGTCAAATACAATGACCAATCGCCACAACTGTTGTCACTTCTCCTGCTGAATGGATGCGAATGACCATGATTCGATTTTCCCTGCTGTTGTTCCTGACAATTCCCGGTCTGCAGATCGGCCAGACCCGCGTTGCCGCCGCTGACGACAAGAAAGCCGGGATTGCGATCCCCGCCACCGATGACGGGCTACCAGGAGCCGGGCCGATTCGTCGCTATGACTGGTTCAAGAACCTGTGGACTCAAAAGCGCACGGCGTGGGCAGGCCAGGTGGAAAAGGACCAGAAGTCGCTCGTCTTCCTGGGGGACTCGATCACCCAGGGCTGGGGCGACGATGTGGGTGGAAGTTTTCCCGGAGTCAAGGTTGCCAATCGTGGCATCAGTGGCGATACGACACGCGGGATGCTGATTCGCCTGAAGGAGGATGTTCTCGCGCTGAATCCAACCGGTGTCGTCCTGCTGATGGGAACCAACGACCTTGAGGAAGGTGCGGACCCCGAAACGATCACCGGGAATTTCAAACTGATCATTGCCGAATTGAAAAAGCACAATCCGGCGCTGCCCATCGTCGTCTGCCAGGTTTTTCCCAGCTCTGATTCGAAGAAGCGGCCAGCGGACAAGATCAAGAAGGTCAATTCTCTTTACGCCGCGGCGGTGAAGGGAGACCCCCAGGTCACCCTGATTGATACTTGGACGCTGTTTGCGGACGAAAAGGGCGATGCGAAAGCGGCCGAGTTTCCCGACCTGCTGCATCCCAACAAGATTGGTTATGCAAAGTGGGCCGCGGCTTTGCGTCCAATCCTGGCGACGCTGAACTTCGTGGAAACCACCGACGACGACTTCAAGCCGGAACCAGGTTTTGTCAGCCTGTTCAATGGGCGCGACCTGACCGGTTGGGGATTTCGAGACCAGAAATCACTCGAAGTTCAATCCACATTCGACGGCAGGGCAACCAGTTCCGACGGACGGTATGTCGCCAAGCATGGTCGGATCGTCGTGACGACTCCGCCCGAAGGCCGGCGCGTTCAGCAAATGTGGACCTCGCGCGAGTTCCCCAAGGACTTCACGTTGAAGCTGGAATTCCGCGCCACACCCAATGCCGACAGCGGAGTCTTCATTCGCAAGCCGCAACTCCAGTGCCGCGACTATCCGCTCGCCGGTCCCTACAAAGAGCTGAAGAATTATCGAGCCCAGGACTGGAACGAGATGGTGGTCGTGGTGAAAGACGGGGTCGCACACTGCACCTGCAACGGTGAGGTTCTGGAAGCGGCTTTGAAAGTTCCCCCAACAGGACCCATTGGCCTCGAAGGGGACGCCGGTCAGATGGAATACCGTCGCATTCGGCTGTCGGAAGCACCGTGATGACATTCGCCCATCCCGCAGAAGAATGACGAGCGATCAAACGAACACAGCCGACAGACAAGAGTCTGCCGGCTGTGCCCGTTTCCACGACAGGGGAGCGCTCCACTGCCAGGATGATTCGCTATTCCGAGAAGGCCGCGTCAAACGCCCGAGCCGACGGTGCAAAGTCGATGTTCTTGACGTACTGGCACGATTCCCGAGCACCGTGATCGCGATCCATCCCCATGTCTTCCCATTCCACGGAGAGGGGCCCCTGGTACTTGGCGGCGTTCAACGCCCGGATCACCTCTTCGAAGTTCACTCCGCCCCGGCCCATGCTGCGGAAGTCCCATCCGCGACGCGGGTCCCCGAACGACAGGTGGCTGGCCAGGATCCCCGAGCGACCGTTGAGCGTCACCTTGGCGTCCTTCATGTGGACGTGGTAGATGCGGCTGGGGAAATACCGGATGAATTCCGC
>Ga0265327_10001680_pt1 | contig 26513 bp, 25 predicted proteins | sample 41621metaG_FD_202089 | JGI IMG/M metagenome (GOLD analysis project Ga0265327, IMG submission 202089) | Rhizosphere microbial communities from Carex aquatilis grown in University of Washington, Seatle, WA, United States - 4-16-21 metaG | ecosystem: Host-associated > Plants > Roots > Rhizosphere...
GGGGGTGTCCCGCCAGGTAGAGCGACGCGAGGTTCCGGTTCCGATTGAACCGCAGCCACGCGAGGCTGAGGTACATCTGCTCGGGGAAGGTCTGGAAGATGGCCTGGTTGATCATGCGGATGGTGTCCACCGGCGTGTTGAGTGTGGACGAGCCCTGGTACAGCAGCACCTTCAGGGCCGACGTGAGCAGGCTGGCATCGGTGTCGTGGCCGCACACATCCGCCACCACGTAGTCGAAGATGTGATCACCCGCCTGCAACACCTCGAAGTAATCGCCACCTGCCACTTCCAGCGGGCGGTGGTACACCGCATAGCGGGCCTGGGGCATGGTTGCTGGATCGGGAAGGATCGCCTGCACGGCCGTGCCCAGGCGGCCCAACTGGGCGAGCTGGGTCTGCGCGAGCAGGCGCGTGGCCTTGCGAGCCCGGATGTGCACCTGGATGCGAGCCAAGACTTCCTCGCCCTGAAAGGGTTTGGTGATGTAGTCGGCGGCGCCGGCGCGGAAGCCATCGAGCTTTGAGCCCATGTCACCGGACCCGGTGATGAACATGATGGGAATGTCCGCGGTGTCGGGATCCGCCTTGAGCTTCAGGCAGGCTTCGAGGCCACTCTCGCCGGGCATCTGGACATCCAGCAGCACCAGGTCGGGATCCTCGGCCTTGACCAGGGCCCGTCCATCGGCCGCATGCGTGGCCTTGAACACCCGGAAGCCCTCCTGCTTGAGCAGACGCTCCAGGAGCAGGGCGGTCGCCCGATCGTCATCCACGATGACGATCTTGGTGGACCAGGCATTGGTGTCAGGCAGGTAGGCCATGGGAGAAGGGGGATCCAGTCCCCCCTCGTTTCGGCCCCATGGGCTCTCTTATGAGTTTGTCGAGGTTTGGGCCGCTGGCGGGCTGGATCGGCGGGTGGGCTCCTCCCGATCGCGGACCTAGGTAAAGGGCCCTATTTGGCGCTCCATTGCAGGGCCGATGCAGAAGGCAGGCCCATCGCTGCGCGGCAGCGAGGTGGGCAGGGGCAGGCACGACACCTGGGAGGCTTCGATGGTCACGGTCCACTGGTCCCGCCGTTACGAGACAGGCATTGCCGTCATCGACGGTCAGCATCAACACCTCTTCCGGGTCATCAATGAGCTTATCGATGCCTTTCGCCGGGGCGATCCCGACCGCGAGGTGACCCGGGTGATTGACTACCTGATTACCTACACCATGGACCACCTCCGCACGGAAGAGGCCTGGATGAAGGAACAGGGCTATCCAGGGCTGGCGGCCCACATGGAGGAACACGAGGTGTTCATGTCCCAGGTGGACGGGCTGAAGCGACGCTTCGAAGCCGGTGAGCTGATGACCATGGATGTCACCGTGCTCCTCGCCGACTGGCTGGAGTATCACGTGGAAGGCAGTGACATCGCGTATGCGGAATACGCCCGCCAGGTGAATGGCTTCAAGCACGTCAGCTGACCGAAACAGCTAGGGCAGGGCATCCAGGTAGCCATCGATCAGCGAGGCGGGGGACCAGTTCTCGGAATCACGGCTGGTATGGCGCAGGAACTGGGCGGCCTCCGGCGGTGCCGCGGCCCTCATCTCCTTGAGCGACTCATAGCGTTCCGCCAGCGCCCGCAGGGTGGTTTCCTCGTCGTCCTTGCCGGCCATGGCCACCCCGCGCACCGCAGGTGGATGCAGCTGAAGCCTGCTCGCTCTGATTCGGACTGTCGAGGCCATTCACGTGGCGCACGGGCGGAATGCGTCTGCCCACGTGGACGCCCTTCCGCTAGACCGTGGGCTAGCGGCCCAGATGGCCTCCGAGCCTGGTCCCCGATTCCTTGCGCCAGGTGACTGCGGCCCACACGATGGCTGCCAGGAAGAGCAACGGGAGCAGGGTGAAGGCTCGAACGGGGTTGCTGATGCCTGCGAAGGTATCAGCCGCGATCGCCATGGCGATGAGAACGGCGGACCAGCTCATGCGACCTCCTTGGATAGAGCTTCAAGGTAAGGCCGCAGGGCATTGATGCAAGATTTTATTTGTTTCAAGATAAATAAAAACAAGATTTAGATCGTTAGATCTAGGAGTGTGTCCTCCCTAGCGCATACCCGTTGGCTGCCGCCGGCAATGTCCCGGCGGCACCGTCGCATCACTTCTCGAACGGCCCTTCGAATGGGCGGTACGTGGGCATTCTCCTGAGATCCACCGCTGGGTGGGGCAAGCCAATCTCCGTGCCGAGGGCGTCGCTTGCACCTGCGTCCCATTCCCGGCCGCGTGTGGGCTGCGCCCCATGCGAGGGGCCACACCCCGCTTCGAAAACGAACCCTAATTCCTGGTCAAGCAGGCGGGTGCTTCATTTTCGGAGCGCACCACCTTGACGGTGACCTGGGGGTGGGCATTGATCATCTGAAACATCCGCGCCATGCCGTAGGCGATGTTCCGCCTGGCAACAATGACTGTGGTGCTCTTGCTCTTGAGCGTCATGCCCTTGCGAATGGCCACGAACTCCGAGAGGAGGTTATAGCTGAGGCTGAATTCCTCAACATCGTCGGAGTAGATGATGCGATCGGGCACAACGTCTGAGTCAGCCTCTATCTTCCCAATCACGTCTCGCAGTCCAGACAAGTCTTGGCAACTCAGGACACCCGAGAAACGAATGTGAACGATACCGCCGTCATGGTTGACATTTACGGTCCTATGGGCCCCAGGATGATTGCTGATAACTGTATCAAGTGACCTCCGTTCGATCCAGGCCTGTCTCCCAGGCCAACTGGAAGGCGGTGATTCTGTGATTTCGATTCCCCTACGCTCCATGTTTCATGAAAGAAGCCGCCTTGCGGCGGCTTCGATCTGGCGGAGAGTGAGGGATTCCCTCCGCGTCACGCTGCGCATGCCGCTCCGGCCGCACGAATCACTGGCACGGCGCTTCACGGTTTCAACAGTCCACTGGACTGTCGAAACCTACGCCTACCTGCCAGTGATTCAGTGATTTCGAATCCGCCACCCTCCGCCGCCCCATGAAAGAAGCCGCCTTGCGGCGGCTTCGATCTGGCGGAGAGTGAGGGATTCGAACCCTCGGTAAGCTTTTGACCTACACACACTTTCCAGTCGTGTAATATTGTTGCAAGCAGGCTAAATAAAATACATAAAAGCCATTAAAAACAACATTTCAATCAGTTTTGCATTTGGTTATGAGGGTGTATTTTTGGGGGAAATTAGATACGGATGAGATACGTCTTGGAGTATACTGGGGCGAAGGTTCGAATTGCTGGAGTAGCCCGCCATGCCTCGTAAACCCAGAGCCCTGACGACTGCCGCACCATCAGGCCCGGGTGGGCGTGTGTCTCGAAAGGCATCCTTGACCAAGGATGCCCTCGACGCGATCCGACCCGCCGACAAGCGGTACCGTCTGACCGATACGGTGGTTCGCGGGCTTAGTGTCGATGTTGGAACCACGGGCAGCATCACCTGGCAGGTGAGAGCCCCGATGAAGGTGGGGCATCGGCAGGAGTGGATCTCGATCGGGCCGTATCCAGGCATCACCACCGAAGCTGCCAGGAGCGAGGCGCAACGGATCAGGACCAACCTCACGACCGAGATTGATATTCGCAAGGCGAAGCAGGCTGCCCGTAAGTCGGGAACGATTGAATTCCTGGTCGGGCGTTGGCTCACGGAATTCGTCAAAACCACCCTTCGCGAGGGCACCTACAAGAGCTACTACGAAAAGGCGATGCTCTACATCATTCCGGCCTTTGGTAAAAAGTATCCGCGAGACATCACGCCAGCCATGATCGCAGCCTGGCATCAGGCGATCACCCTCATGGGGGTCGCGGCCTTCAGGCCTGATGACACGGAGGAGAAGCGACCCCGCCGGAAGGTTGGGAAGCCGAAGGAAAAGAAAGGGCGGCCTGCCGCGACGGCTGCGGACGCGGCCAAGCGGTGTTTGTCTTCGTTCTTCAAGTGGGCCGTTCGTGACGGCAAGGCGGACTTCAATCCAGCTTTGGGCGGCGTGAAGAATGGCGATCGGCAGATTCATCGCCCCATGGGATCTGAAGCTCGGAAGAAGGTGGGCTCGACCCTCCAGGGCATGGAAGCCAACCAGGAAGCCAATGTGATCTATCTCGAGGCCATTCGATTTGCCTCGGTGACAGGGATCCGTCGGGACAGCGTTGCCAGGCTTGAGTGGTGCGATGTGGATTTCGATGGCGAATTCATTAAGTTGGACGATAAAACTGCCCGCACGAATGGATTGCGGATCCACCCGATGGGGCCGGCGGCCCATTCCATCCTCCAGGGCATTCCGCGCATCGCTGAATCACCTTATGTCTTCCCCGGGCGAGATCCACAGCGGCCCGTTTCAACAGGAACCCTCAACCGGATCTGGTCGCTTGTCCGCGAGGCGGCAGGCGTGCATGCTTCGAAACCCGAGAAGGACCGCTACGGGGTGCGCATCGAGAAGCCGAACATCCGCTTCCATGACCTTCGCCACACGAAGGGCGCTGCCTTGGGGAAAACGAATAAGAACACGATGGTGGCGGCCACGATGGGGCTGGCCACAGACAGAATGGCCGACCGCTATGGCAAGCCCGTAGACGAGGAGGTAGTGAAGGCCAACCTGGCCGTCGAGCGTGAATTCGCTTCTGAGTTGGGTGTCCCTTGGCCCTCCAGGCAGAAGGGCAAGGCCAAGAAGGAAGCGGAAGCGAAGGCCCCGGCTCCGGTCCAGATCGTCATTCAGATCGCCTCCTGGCCCCCCAGGAAGCCCCGGGCAAAGAAGCCTGTGGTCAAGAAGGAGTCGAAGCCCCGCCCGACTCGGATTCAGTGGCCCTCAGATGAAGACCTTCAGCGACTCGTCCTGGCAAAGTCGTTGGTGAAGGTCGGGGAGGATCTTGGGGTCAGCGATGTTGCCGTGGCAAAGCGTTGCAAGCGGCAAGGGCTGAAGCTGAGGCACAAGGGGTAGTGGGCTGGGCCGTATTGCCATTAGGTGCTTTCATCACTTGGGTGACCGTCCTTGGCCCTGGGTTTCGAACCACAACGGAGTATCGGATCGTAGGCGCATCTTCCTGGTTGGCCATTGCCACATGCGTTCCTACCTCATCCAAGCCATCGCCGGGTCTCCCCCCATGTTCCGAAGGATCGGGATGAGATCGTGTTTGCGTCCCATGGCCCCCACATCCTCGCCTGTGAAGGGGTGGAGGGGGTCTAGGGCGACGAGGCCAACGAAGACCGTGACGTGGTCCCAGGCCCCTCCACGGGTCTCACAGCACAGCATCTCGATCTTGAGAGGGAACCTTGCTAGCTCTCGCGCCTCGTAATAGTTGTCTCTTTCGACCTGCCACTCGGCATCTACTCCCACCATCGCCTCCAGCATCCGTGCACGGAGCAGCCTGGTGCAGGCCCGTTCTGCCGCCTCCCGATCCTTCCTCACTCCCAGTTCGAACCTGAACGTGGAGATGAAGTTGTCCTCGTTGTAGCTGGTCACGTAGGACACCAGGGCGAACTCATGGAGCCAGTAGCGAGCCTGTAGCCGCCGAAGCCCCTTCTCGATGTAGGCGTACACCTCCGGGATGTAGTGGTCATCCCAGACAGGGACCAGGGGGGCGAGAGGGACGAAAGCCATGACGGTGTACCTTCTTTTGGGGGAACGCCCACGGCTCACGCAGTGGCAGAAGGGGTGTTCCAAGTTGTAAGTGGGATACCCCTACTTTACGCCCAGCGATAGACTCAGCAAGGGGCGGCTTGGTCAGCCTGTTTCCAACGCCCCTGAGAGGCCGCCTGACAGGCCTCCGCGAACGACAATCAGAGGGTTCTGAACCCCCAGACGGGATGGGGCGTCATCCCCGCCTGAATGTGACTAAAACTGTCCATGGTTGGGGGCCAGACTGGGCTGGGCCCTTTGACCAATGGCACCCTTTTGCCTAAGCCCCGTAACCCTATGCGAAGATAACGACATGGATCAAGCGCAGCTATCTTGGATATCCAACTTCATCTGGGGCATCGCCGACGATGTGTTGCGGGACGTCTATGTCCGGGGCAAGTACCGGGACGTGATCCTGCCCATGACGGTGATCCGGCGCCTGGATGCCCTCCTGGAGCCCACCCGCCAGGCCGTCCTGGACATGAAGGTGAACCTGGACAAAGCGAAGATCGTCCACCAGGACGCCGCGCTCCGCACGGCTGCTGGCCAGGACTTCTACAACACCTTCAAGTGGAACCTAAAGGACCTCAAGGCACGTAGCTCGCAGCAGCAACTGAAGGCGGACTTCGAAGCCTACCTGGATGGCTACTCCAGCAACGTCCAGGAAATCCTGGAGAAGTTCAAGTTCCGGAACCAGATCTCGACCCTGGTCGATGCCAACATCCTGGGCACGATGATCGAGAAGTTCCTCAGCAGCACCGTGAACCTCTCCCCGAACCCTGTCCTGAACCCGGACGGGTATCCCACCATCCTCCAGTATCCCGAGGACCTCCCGGGGATGAGGTTCTGGCTGGGGCTGAAGCACTGCTCCGAGCAGGGCCTGCGCATCCAGGACTTCACCCTGCCTATGTGTGTGGGGTCCATGTGGGAGCGTGTTGCCAAAGCGGCAGGGGTGCTGGCCATGGCCGGGCGCCCTGTCCCCAAGAAGGTCCAGGAGTGGGTCGCAAACCGCTGGATCCCAAGCAACAACTAGGGCCCGAATCGATTGCCAACATCGGGGGTGGCGCTTGCCACTGGCGAGGTCACCTCCGACAATCAATTCCACCATTGGAAGTGGACAGAAATGGGATGACCGTAAGCTCGTCCAGCCAGATATGTGAGGAGGTTTCATGAGGTTGCGGTTTCAATTCATGAGGCAAAGGAAGTTAAGGGAATCACTGCTTCATGCCGAGGTCGAGGCACGTCTGCGCGGTCCAGTGCAGGAGCCCGACGAGGTTGAAAGTCAGCTTTCCGCCATGGCCAAGCCTTCGCTGAGCGAGGAGGAGGAGATTCGCTACCGTCGCCTCATGGCCATGCTCCACTACGGGGAAAACACTGCCAATCCGGAACATGAAGCCTTGCTCACTGATGGGGAGAAGGAATACTTGGACGGCTATCTCATCCACCAGCGATGGGCGAAATTCTGGTTGGAGCGAAACCGAGAGAGGTCTTCCTCTGACTTAGAGACCCGGAGATAGGCAGAGGCAGGGCGGGCTGCCCTCATCAACTTCAGATGCTCCGTTCATACCAAGCCCCAAGCGAGATCAATTGAGTCACCTCAAACGGGCTCAATCATTCTCGTTGAGCCAATGGTCATATTCGCTTTCGGTCTCGATTTCAATGTCGACGACTTTGCGGTTGTCATTCATGATGAACAGAATCCCTCTGTCTCTCCATCGATAGGGAACGTCCGTTTCCATCGTGAACATCATGCCTTTTGGATGAAATTTTCTAACTTTCGACATGGAAGATCCGATTCGCAATCCGTCTTTAGTCGCGAATCTGGGTGATGAAATTGAAATTGATTCAATATTGCCTTGCTCGTTGATGAATACATCTAGGCCAAGCTTCTTGTACGAATCCAGATTCGCGGCTGGCGGGGCCCCAAGACGAAGGCTACCCACCCCTTTTCCAGGCAAGAGGAGGGTATCTGTTGGCTGTGGGAATGCCTTTGGGGCCTTAGCTGGACTGTCGTTGTGACACAGGAAAACCACAGCGAACAGAAGGACGATCCTCATCGCGGGGATAATGGATTTGTGGAGGCTCATCTGTGTCCCTCAAACATGGCGTAAGGCGTGAATGGTGCGCTGATTGGGAAGCCCGTGGAATGAGGCTGTCAAGGTCTGAGGAGGTTCTCAGGCAGGTGTCTGCTCACCAATTGAACCAGTTCCCGTCGCGGGGCGGCACTTTGTCGGAGAGCCATCGGGTCAATTCGAAGATCAGGCTGAGCATGGCCAGCCAGAAGAGCAGCAGCCAGGGGCGCCAGGTCACGCCGGAAGGCGCCCTCAGGCTCATCGCCAATCCCCCGAGAGGACGAAGGGCGCCCAGTAGTAGGGGTGGGTCCAGTCATGCTTCTCGGAGGTTGATGCGCCACCGCGAGTGGGGGCAGCGATTCCGTTAGTCCTGCCCTGGATGAGGGCCACCTGGGCTTGCCGCATGGCCTCGGCCTTGGTTTCGCCCTTGGTGTGCTTCCAGCGGCGGTAGAAATCGGCCATGAAGGCCCCGGTGCTGTCATCGTCCACGGGCCAGAGGGTGGCCAGCACGGCCTTCGCACCCTTCATCTGCAGGCGGGCCCGGAGGCTCTCCACTTCCAGGCCGTTGGCCTCCTTGCCGCCGCCCACGCCGGTCTCGCAGGCCGAGAGGGTGAGCAGGTCCAGGCTGGAGAATTGCATGGGCGAGCGGTCGATGTCGCGCAGGCTGAAGTGGCTGCCATCGCCCAGCACCAGGAAGCTCTCCGCGCTACCCAGGGGGCTAAACAGGAAGTGACTGCTGATGTGCAGGACGCCGGGCCGATGGGCGAGACTCGCCTCCAGGGCCTTGCGGGTGAAGGCTTTGTTGAGCTTCACGGGGCCGGGCAGCACAGCGGTGATGGCCTTCAACTCGCGGCCCACAGCCGGCAGGGCGTTGAAGCCCTCGACCTGGTCGCTGAGCCCGAAGCCCTGGAAGCGGCTGGCCGGGGTGTCAGCAGTATGGGCCGACATCTGGCCGGCCTCTGCCACCATGACCGTGGCCCAACGCTGGACGAGATACCGCTTCCCGTCCCAGAGGGCCCCGAACGGGATGTAGCGCAGGCCCCCATCCAGACTGAGCATGAGGGTCTTGGCACCTTCCTCTTCAAGGTCCTTTTCGATTGGAGCTATTAGCCAATCGTAGAGTTGCTTGCCTGACTCCTTTGGATCTTGCCAGTCGTCCTTCAGGGCATTCCGGAATGTGTCGAGCGTTTCAATGAACTTTCCCTCGGTCACGGGAATGGCGTGCACAGTCTTGTGCTCCGCTGTGGTGAGCAGGATATGGATGCGCTCGGGCAGGAGGAGGTAGCGGACGATAACCGTTCCTGGGGGCGCGTTCCGAAGTGAGGCCTGAAGGGTCTCCACGCTGGGAATGGGCGGATTGGATGCGAACTTGACCCCTGCGGCCTCAGCTTTGAGGCGATCAAAGAATTCCGCTGCCTTCCGGTTCGCCCGGTCCAACCTTTCTGGCTTGATCGTACGTGAAGATTCACTCCCAACGGGTTTCGCAGAGGTGGAAGGGCTGTCGCCTAGGGCAACAGCCTCTTCACGCCTCAACATGGCCATCAGGTGTGATCTGAACTGGAGGAAATCCTCGGCCCAGGTTGATTCGGGCCCCACAAAGGTGGCCGTGTGCCTGGTTTGTCGTTCCAGCCTTTCACCGCTCCCGAAGGCACTGAGTTCTTCCTCCTTGAGCAGCCCAAGAATTTCCTCGGCCTCCGAAAAGCGGTTGAGCGAGATGAGGAAATCTGCCAGATCACGGTATGAGACAGCCAGCGTTTTCAAAAAAGCTCGTTCTGCATCTCTGTTGATTCTGGCCGTTTCCCCTCTCATGGACTGCGCGGCATTGACTGCGCATTTGAACAGAAAGACAGCTTCTTCTGCACGACCCTGGCTCCGGGTAATGCGACCTGCGCACCAGAGCGCACGACAGTAGAGTTCGGGGCTGTCGGCCAAAGCCGGTGAGCCGAGGGCTCGGTGAAGCAGGTCCTCGGCCTCTTCCGAGCGATGAGTGGTGCCGAGAAACTCCCCGAGGTCAATCAGGCAGGACAGGGTGTCAGGATGCTCGGCGCCACGAACCCCGACCAAGGCTGCATGGACACGGCGATAGAGCATCTCGGCCTCCGAGTCCTGACCCCGGCTCGCAAGTAGGTTGGCTAGGCTCTGGTTGGCACGGAGGACCATGATGTGATCGTGGAATAACATCTTTCCCTGGACTTCGATGGTGCGACGAAGAAAGGCTTCTGCCTCTGCCTTCCTTCCAGTGTCCTGCAGCACCAGTGCGAATCCAACCATGATCTCCTGAGTGCTGGGGTACAGAGATGGTCCCATCTTTTCATTGCCAACCTGAACCCTCCGATACATGCTTTCAGCTTCCACGAGACGACCGGTTCTCCGCAAAAGATCGGCCAATGTGCTGACAAACTCCAACACGACCGGATGGGTGGACCCCCCTAATTTTTCTGAGGTAGCTATACCCTTACGGAGCAGGCTTTCGGCTTCCGAGTATCGGCCCGTGTCGCTCAACAGAATGGCCAATGGACCAGCACAAAGGACTGCTTCTATTGATGTCGCGCCGTACTTCCTTGCAGTAAGTTTGATCAAATGTCTTAGTGTTTTCTCAGCTTCTTCAGTCCTGCCCGCATCCCTTAGGAGCGTCCCAAGAGCCTCCAATGTTGCAAGGGTGTGAGGATGGGTCATCCCAAGGGTTTTCCTCCTCTCGGCAAGGAGCCTGCGGCAGATTGGAATGGCAGCTTCAAATTCTTTGTTACGAAGCAAGAAAACGACTTGTTTATCCATTTCCATGAGCACTTTTAAATGGTTCGTGCTCGAAGGTGAATTTTCTAGAGGCGAAGAATAAACCCCAGTATTCCAGCGGTAATTCAGGGTGTCGGCTTCCTGATAATCTCCGACTGAACTCAGTAATCTAGCCAACAGGTGGAGGGTTTGAAGAGTCAGTTCACTGTTCGGCCCGAGATCACGTTCCCGGGCCAGAAGTACACTCCTGAGGAGCGGCTCTGCCTCTGCTTGGCGTGAGGTATCGAATAACAGTTCACCGAGCCGAAGCTGACTTTCGAGTGTCACTGGATGTTCAAGACCCAGAGTGCCCTTGCAGCGGGCTAGGCTGTCCCGGCAGAGAGATTCAGCCTCCTTGTACCTCCCGGCTTCGAGCAGGTTTCGGGTCAGATTGTTCAGGCTCCGCAAGCTCTCTTGATGGTTCAACCCAAGGCTCCGCTCACGAAGCGTAAGGCACTTGCGGAAGAGCAAATCTGCCTGGTCATACTTAACAAGGTCTTCAAGCAATTGAGCAAGGGTGTCCAGAGTGTGGAGGGTCTCGGGGTGCTCAGGTCCGAGGGAGGCTTCTTGAATGGCCAACATCCTTCGATAGGTGGCCTCCGCCTGATCCGCCTGGAGAGCATTTTGATAGACGATCGCGAGGATGCGCATGGCCTGCAGGGTCTTCGGGTCTGTCTGCCCGAGGGTTCGCTCTCGTTCCGCCAGAGCTCGAAGACAGAAGGCCACGGTTTTGTCGTCATCCCTATGGATGGTAAAGTCGAAGGCAGCATCCCTCCCAGGTTCAGACCCCTCCACCTGAGGCCTCACGGCTCCAGCGGCCTTCTGATACCAGTCAAGCGCGACCGAAGGTTGGGCATCTTCGAACAATCCACCCAGCCGCTGACAGACCGAGGCATAGGATTTCCGGTCTTGGAGTTGCTCGAAGCGAGCTAGAGAGGCCTTGCCAAAAGCCAAGGCTTGTTCCACCTCATTCAACTGCTCGTACAGAGCCATGATCTTGAGGCGGGTCTCCCATTCGGATTCGGGAGTTGCCATGGGCTCAGCCTGCATGCGCTCCAGCAGCACCAGGTGGGCCTCAATAGCTGCCTCAGGCTGACCAGATTCCTCCAGCAGTTGGGCTTCGAGGGTTCGGGAGACGAACTCCCCACGCAGAAAATGGGCCGCTTGGGAGAGGGCCAAGGATTGATCGAACCAGGCCTTGGCGGCGCACCAATCCTTTTGGCGAAAGTAGGACAGCCCCATGTTATGAAGAAGAAATGCGTGGAGTTTGATATCAATGGGATGTTCGTCGAAGGTAGTGCCAAGCCCATCCTGCAGTACCTTCCTAGCTTCGTCATATCGCCCCAGGTCGATGAAGCAGAGACCAAGTCTGTTGAGAATCGCTGCGGCCTGACACTGATCGGGCACGGTCCGGTACAGCTCCAGAGCCTGGCGGTAAGGGCGAATGGCGTTTTCGTTGTCATCGTGGTCGGCTTTCAGATCCCCGAAAGTCGCCAGGTCCATGGCTTCTCCGGCCCGGTCAGTCAAGCGGCGATGAAGGGCAAGCGTCTGCTCAAAATGTGTTTTCACTTCACCCAAAAGGTCGGGCCCCCTGGTGACCCAGAGTTCCGGACCCCGGGCCAGGAACTTCGCCAGGAGCCTGTGGCCCAGGGCCTCCTGAGCGGGCTTTTTAGCTTGGTTCGCCAGCTTGATGGACGCCCGTAACAACTGGTCAGTCCGCTCGGGATCCTTTTCCCACAGGGTCAAAGCCAGCAGCCTCCGTGCCTCTGCTTCAAGGCCGTAGGCCTGCGCCGAATGAAGAGATGCCGCGATCGTCCCCAATTCCGTGGACTGGGATCCACCCTGGCCGTCCGCGATGTGGGCCTCTGCCAGGTCCATCCGAAACTGGGTCCGATCCAGCCTTGCCAGGTTTGCAGGGAGCAGCGCCTTCGCACGCTCCAACAAGGTCACAGAAGCGCGGGCGTTCTCCCCTTCGTCCAGGTACCGTTTGCGAGTTTCTGCCAAGTGCAGGCCGGCCAGCCGACGGAGGGCTGAAGCCTCCTGAGCCGGATTCAGCTTGGCCAGGGCAGTTCGGGCTTCCGCCTCCAGTCCTTCAGCCGCTGCTCGACTTGCGGGGGGCAGGAGGCGAACCGTAGATGGAATGGCCAGGGGCGCTTCCGCCGTCAGGCAGAGCCCGGCGCAGGCCAGAGCCGACAGGGTGAGCAGGGCAACGGGTCGAATTGGGTGCATTAGGGCTGGGCTTATCAGTGTCAGATGTCGTTCAGCGCTTCGATCTTCCGCACGACGGTGACCTTCAGCTTCTGGCCGAGGGTCTGGGTCCAGCCGCTGGGCAGGAGGCCTGCGAAGCCCACCTTGGGCAGGCCCTCGAGGGGCACGATGACGAGGGCCTTGGCGCCGAGGATGCGCGTCTGGACGGGCTCGGGGAGGAGCAGCGCCGCCAGGGCGGGATCGCTCGTCTTCGCGCCCTTGGCGAAGGCGGCGCAGTCGGCGAAGGGGGCTTCAGAACTGACTTTGGTCTCGCCGTACTTCGCGCCATCGGTGCCCAGGTAGGCCCAGAGGCCCAGGTGGCCTGCATCGGCGCCCAGCACCAGCAGGGCCGTGCCGGGGTGCTTGCGGGCGAAGGCGGTGACGGTCGCCTCCATGTCCACCCTGGGGCCCCGGGTGCGGACACTGTCCACAGCCCCCTGGAGGCCATCCAGGCAGACAGGGCATGGATCTTTGTGGGTCACCTTGAAGCCCAGGAGTGCGCCTGCCTTGGGCGGCGCGGGCTGGGCCTGGAGAAAGGGACCTGCCACGAGGGCACTAAGCAGGATGGGCAGGGTGCGCATGGGGGCTCCAGAAGGCAGAGGTGGGGGGGGCTTGCTGTTCCAGGGGACGGGGAGGGTCGGGACTTGTTCCCAAACATTAGCTGATCAAAGGGCGCTGAGGTTCGGCCAGGGGATGTGGTTCCTATTTTCGGAAGGGTTTGAACAGGTTGAGGTCCTTCAAAGCTGCGTCCCTGCACAGCTTCATCGCCGCATTCGCCTCAACGTGTCCCCTCGCGACGATTCCAGGTTCTACCCAGTCGTCCGTTTCCCCATTCATCGCGGCGATCACGTTAAAAACAGCATGTTTTCCCCTGCCTTCAAAGCGGATGAAGGTGATGCCTCCAGCAGTGCCATCCAGGCCCTTCTTGCGGATCTGGCAGGTGAACTCGCCGGGGCCGCTCTCCCGGGTCGAGCCCACCACCAGGAAATCCCGGATCTTGCCGTCCGTCGCCAGTTCCTGGAGGACCTCTGGCCGGGGCTTGGCTGCAATGAGCCGTGCGCAGGCCTGGAAGCCGTTCACCGCTTCCTTCGGATTGTTCGGAACCCCATACCCCTGCTGCTGGCATTCGGCAAACCACCACAGGGCCTGGCGGTTTCCGAGGTCAGCGGCCTTCTTGATCCACGAAGCAGCTTGCATGGGATTCGGGTCCAGGCCCCACCCGTAGCGATAACATTCCGCTGCTCGGACCATGGCCTCCACGACGCCCTGGTCGGCAGCTTTCATCACCCACTTCGTGGACTCGTCCAGGTCCTTGAGCACACCTTTCCCCTGCGCGAGGCAGAGGCCGATCTGGAACTGGGCCCGAGGCTCACCCTGGTCCGCAGCCTTCCGGAACCAGGCCATGGCCATGGCCTCGTCCTGGTCCAACCCGTCGCCGTCCAAATACACCATGCCCAAAGCGTACTGGGCTTCTTTCGATCCGGCGGCCGCCTCAGCCTCCTGCATCTTGACTCTGCGGGCCACTGCCGCGCCAAGAAAGGAATCTCGGGGGTTCTGCTTCGTCTTGGTCGGGGCCGGGGTTGGGAGCGGGTCCCTGGGCGCGGGTGGCTCTTGGGCGCCCAAGCAGGCGCTCAGGACGAAGATGAGCAGGTGGGGGCCCGGGCGCCAGCGTGAGGAAAGATCGAGTCGGCGCATCTGGGATCCTGATGGGGAATGGACGAGCGTCACGACATCGGCGGGGACAGGTGTGGGGGCGCGGCCACTTACTGGGCCTTGGTATTGCCGGCCTTCCCGTAGGCCTCGATCAGGGCCTTGTCCTGGGGCCGGGCGGCGATGACTTTGGCCACCCACCGGGCCTCCAACTGCTTCCACAGATCGTCCCCGGCCTGCACGGTGGTGCAGGCGCTGAAGCGTTCGCCGAAGTGCTGGGCCTTCAGGAAGGCCGCGCCGATCTTCCGCTCGGCGAAGGGGGCCTTGCCCCAGTTGGCGATGGCCACCTCGTCGCCCGCGGTCTCCACGTTCTTGGCGGGAATGGTGCGGTAGCGGCAGATCTCGCGGCCCTCCGCGTCCTTCTGGCCGGTGGGGATTTTCGAGACGCAGGCGATGCTGAGGGTCCGAGGTGTGGCCGCCGAAGCCGAGCCCCGCGTGGCCTTGGCCGCCATCGTCGTGTCGTAAATGAAGGTGTCCTGATTCGCCGAGTTGGGAGACTGAAGGTCAGAGGGAGGATCGGCATGGGCCAGCACGCCGGAAAGCACGAGGGCGAGGGCTGTCAACAGGGCAGTATTGCGGGGCATGGGCGGCTCCTTACGATATGAGTTCCGCGGGGGTGGTTGGTTACTTCTGGGCGGGGCTGGCCTTCCCGTAGGCCTCGATCAGGGCCTTGTCCTGGGGCCGGGCGGCGATGACCTTGGCCACCCACCGGGCCTCCACCTGATTCCAGAGGTCGTCGCCGGCCTGCACGGTGGTGCAGGCGCTGAAGCGCTCGCCGAAGCGCTGCGCCTTGAGGAATGCTCCGCCGATCTTCCGCTCGGGAAAGGGCGCCTTGGCCCAGTTGGCGATGGCCACGTCGTCGCCCGCGGTCTCGACGTTCTTGGCGGGAATGGTGCGGTAGCGGTAGATCTCGCGGCCCTCCGCGTCCTTCTGGCCGGTGGGGATTTTCGAGACGCAGGCGATGCTGAGGGTCCGAGGTGTGGCCGCCGAAGCCGAGCCCCGCGTGGCCTTGGCCGCCAACGTCGTGTCGTAAATGAAGGTGTCCTGATTCGCCGAGCTGGGAGACTGAAGGTCATCGGGAGGCTGAGCATGGGCCAGCACACCGGAGAGCGCGAGGACGAAGGCTGTCGAAGCCATGCCATTCCTTCGGTTCATGGGTATCTCCTTGGTTTGGTGAATGATCATGAAGTGTAGATAACCGAAACGGGTGAGGCAATGGCTTCGGGCCTGAAGCCCGGATCAGGGGCGCGGGGAAGGCCCCGGCGCGTGGTTGGGGCCGATGGGAACGATGGGAATTCCATGCTGCGGGCTGTGGATGTCCGCGTGGGTCGTCCTGGGGTAGAACTCGAATCCGAGCAGATGGGCCGAGCGCTCGTAGTTCAGGTGGATCTCTGAATCGTAGGCACCGTAGGACCACTTCATCATGCGGGTCTCTAGGGCGCGGGGCTCCGCGATCTCAGGAATGCCGAGGTCCTCGGCCTTCTCCAGCATCAGCTTGCGGAGCTTCGCCTCGTCGTGGTCCTGCCGCACCAGCTCCTCGGCGTAGTCGATCAGGGCTTCGTCCGTCCGCCGGATCTGCCGGGACTGATAGGCCACAATCCCCGCACCAAAGCCTAGGAGGCCCAGGGTGGTGCCAATGGCCTTCAGGGCAAATCGTGGAAAGGGGGTCATGGGATGCTCCAGAGCTGGGTTGGGGTCATTGCCCATGCCCCATCAGACGGAGCTCCTGGAGATATGTTCCGGGAAAGGCTCGCAGGGAATGCCTGCACCAGCCACATCCCGCCCCTTTCATCACCAATGCCCCGAGAGGATGAAGGTTGCCACGTGATAGGGGCGGGCCTAACTTATCTTAGGACTCTCACCATCCTTGGCTTAGGAGTGGGTAGGACATCACCCGAGGGCCCGTAATTAAGGCGGGCCCTCGGGTCTGGGCTATGTCCGGCCATTCTGAGTCAGTGGCCCGTCCCTTCGCAGGTCCGGCACTTCTCGGTGTGACGGACTTCGCGGGTTCCGGTGCCGTTGCAGGTGGAACAGTAGAGCACGCCGTTTCCGCCGCAGCTCCAGCAAGACTGCCAAACGCCCCAGGGACCCGCGTAGTACCCGCCCCGCCCGCCGCAACGAATGCAGGTCAGATTGCCCGTCCCATGGCAGGGGAAGCAAGGTACCGTCTCGGTGACCACGATGCGGCCATTGCCGCCGCAGGGCGCACAGGTGGAGCGATGGCTGGACTGGGCCATGGCGGACACACCAGCCAGGAAGATGAGGGCGAGGGCAAAGAGATTGCGGATGCGCATGGGATGGCTCCTGAGGTGGATCAGCAGGGTTGCTGATGCCTCAATAGACGGAGCCCCGGGAGGAATGTTCCCCAAGAACAGGGCGAGTTTTTATTTTTGTAAATCACCTATTCACGGTTCAGAGCCAGTTCCCCGAGAGGATGAAGGGTGCCCAGTAATATGGGTGGGTCCAGTCATGCTTCTCGGAGGTTGATGCGCCACCGCGTAACACTCAAGCCACCCTCCCGATAATTGAGCCCTTCCCGTCATAGCGTTTTCAGCGCTTCGATCTTGCGCACCACGGTGACCTTCAGCTTCTGGCCGAGGGTCTGGGTCCAGCCGGTGGGCAGGAGGCCTGCGAAGTCCACCTTGGGGAAGCCTTCGAGGGGCACGATGACGAGCGTCTTGGCGCCGAAGATGCGCGTCTGGACGGGCTCGGGGAGGAGGAGCCCGGCCAGGGCGGGATCGTTCGTCTTGGTGACCTTGGCAAATGCGACGAAATCCTTGAACGAGAAATTCGAGGTGAGGCTGCTGCCCTGTAATCCCTGGTAGGCCCAGAGGCTCAACTTGCCCTGCGCCTGCCCCGCCAGCAACAAGGCTGCGTCAGGATGGGCCTTCAGGAAGGCCGTGAGGGTGGTCTTCATGTCCACCTTGGGGCCCCGGGTGCGGGTGGCGTCCACCGCGGCCTGCATGCCGTCCAGGCAGATGGGGGTGTCACACGGAGAAGCCACCTGGAAGCAGGGGGGTAATCACACGGGGAAGTCGCCTCCTGGGCGTGCAGGGCGGCGCCCAGGAGGGCACTAAGCAGGATGGGAAGGGTGCGCATGGGGGCTCCGATGAAAGGAAGGGCGTTGTGAGTTCGGGGTGCAAGGGGCCTGGGATGCGTCCTGGGACGCCCCGGTGAGGCCCTCTCAATGACAAAGGATTTCGGCCATCGTCGAGCAAGCGGGGTGGGAGGTCAAGCGGGCCCGCGACCCAGAGTCCTCAGGGCCCCAGCGGGTGAAAGGTCACTCGGGCATTGCGCAGGGCCTTCTTTTGATCTGTGCCCTTGTAGGCGGGGCGCTCCTTGCCGTAGGAGATCGTCTGCAACTGGGTGGCGGGCACGCCGTGCTCCGTCAGCCAAGAAGCCACCGCATGGGCATAGCGTTCCCCGAGTGCCTGCTTGTATTCGACGGTGCCGAAGGGATCGGTGTGGCCCTGCACTTCAACTTTCAGGCCGGGGTGCTGCTTCAGGTAGGCGGCGATCCGTCCCAGGGCGGGCTCTTCTTCTTTCCGGATGTTGGAGCGGTCCTCCTCGAAATGGATGACCGCCCGCAGGGGTTCTGGCAACGCAGTAGATGCTGGCGGGGTGGCGGGCTGCTCCTGGGCCTGGGTCGCGCTGGAGGCCAAGGCGATGAGGAAGATGGCTGGCAGGCGGATGGAAGTCATGGCTTGGCTCCAAAGGGTGGCACGGCATAGACCATGTCAGATGCCGCCGGGCTGAGGCGGGGGGCCCTCCCCCCCATCAGGCGGGCATCCAACTGCAGGCTCGCATCGTTCGGGAAGGCCATCAGCAGCTTGGTCAGAGAGGCGGCCCGCTTGGCGGGATCCAGTTCATCGGAGGAGTACTTGGTTTCCCAGGCCAGATTCCGGCTGATCTCCAGGTGCACGGCCAGGAAGGCCTTCACCGTCGCCTGGCTCTGGAGCTCGAAACCCAGGTTGGTGACCATTCCAGAGGCGAGGATGTGCTCGGAGGGGCCCAGCGCGAAAGGCACCATGAGCGCGTCCCTGCTGCCGCCCTTCATGCCCAGGGGCATCTCCCAGTAGAGGGCGCCGGGGAGCAGGAGGGCCTTGGTGTTGGACAGGGCGCGGGTGGAGGTGCCCTCCAGGTACCACTGCTGGCCGTCCGAGGTCTGGGCGGCGATGGCCATGTGGTTGCTGAAGGAGATGGCCTGTTCCCGGATCCCCAACGCCTGAAGATAGGCGTGGATCATGATCGACTTCCCCACGCACTGCGCGTAGCGGGACATCAGGATCATGTCCGGTAGGTAGGTCTTGGAACTCCCCCGCTGGTCGGAGAGGACATAGGGGAATAGTTGAATCGCCTTCAGCACCTCGAGCAGGGTCTTTCGCTCTTCGGCGAGTAGGGCCGTTCGATCGTTCCCAGCGCGAAGGCGATCCAGGGTGGCCCGGCGGGCGGGCACGTCCAGCACCGACCACACGGTGGGCGGGTTCTCCAGCAAATCCTTTTCCTCGGGGCCCGAATAATGCCAGACCCCATCCTCGAAACGCTTGCCTTCCTTGTACCGCACAAGGTCTGCTCGGGAGAAGCAGCGCAGTTGGCGAGCCAGGCGCTGGCAGCCGACCTGCAGTGAGCCCAGGACGAGCCCCTCCTTCAGGGCTACGGCCATGCGGGTTTCGACCTGACTGGGATTCTGCTGCAGGACGCTCATGAAAGTGGCTAGGCGTTGCTGGGACTCCTCGCTTTCCAGTTGGGCCACCAGGGACTGCTTCAAAGCTTCCCAGGGCACCTCGGGACCCGGGGCCAGTTCTGGGTCTGCGGGGAAGGCCTCCCTGCGCCAGGTCTGGAAGGCGCGGAGCTGGTGCGTGCGCCAGGGCCGGGACCAGAAGGATGCGCTGGCCCGGGCGCGCTGAAGGGAAGACTCGGCGGCAAGGGCCATTCTGGACAGCATGCGGGTGGTGGCGAAGCGGGGCTGCTCCTCGCCCCAGGCATCCTGCTCGAGGGCGAACAGCAGTCCCGGCACTTCCCGCAATCGGAAGTCCCGAGCCAGGTGGAGGTCCCCGTTTTGATCGGGAAGGACCCGCCGCAGCACGAACGGTTCCGGGTGCTGGGTAAACCAGCCCATGTAGCTCACCCGGACTCCGTTCTGGCCCGCCAGCCAAAGGGCCCCCATGTAGCGCTGCTCCAGATCGGGGAAGGCGAGGGTATTCAGGCCCCGGGCGAGGAAGATGGGAATGAGCAGACAGAGCAGGGCACCCAGGGCCAGTGCGGCCAAGTAGCGCGGTAGCTTCCGTAGGTGTCGCTCCATGGTGGGATGCCCCCGCTCAGGCCTCACGGCTGGAGGTGTGGTGATGGGGATCATGGCGTCACCCGCATGGGCTGGGAGAAGGCCACCCATTCGCCCGTAAGGGCCTCCGGGTCCAGCGTCACGCTCCAGGGCAGGGGCGTGATGGTGCCCTTCGCATCGACGCGGTACCAACGGAGGAAGCCCCGGGCATAGGCGCTGCCGTTCTTAAAGGGACCGGCGATGGCGAACTGGGGCGGCACGATCTCGCGGCCCTGGGGGTCCCAGTAGCCCCAGTGCCCGGCCCTCATGGCCGCGAAGGGCGGCTCGCCCGGGGCCAGGAGTTGCTCAAAGACCGGCTGCAGCACCCAGGCGCCATGGCTGTCGATGACGCCCCAGTGGGGACCCACGCGTACCCGGGCATAGCCCGTGGCGCCGAAGAGTCGCCCCTCCTCATAGATCGGCGGGATGACCCACTGGCCCTGGAAATCCAGGTAGCCCCAGTGCTCCCCTTGGCAGGCCTGGAGCAGCGGCGGGCCATCCTCGGGAACCTCCAGCAGGTCGGTCAGGTCCTCCCGGTGCATGACCCACTTTCCATTCACATCCACTAGGCCGCGCCGGGCCCCCTGGCGGGCACTGGCGAGGCCCTGCGCGAAGGGGCCGAGACGATCGAAGGCCGCAGGCACCGTGAGCTTGCCCTGGACGTTGATGGCGCCTGCCTTCCCGGCCACGGTCACGCGGGCCATACCGTCCGCGAATCCTGCGCCATCCTCCCAGTGCTGGGTGCCGACCTGGTGCCCCTCATGATCGTAATAGGCCACGCCGACCGGGCCCTCGGTGACCATCACGGGCGCTGCCACCGTCTGGCCCGGCATCATCCGGCTGGACACCGGCAGGCTCAGTCGCTGGTTGTTCTCATCCACGACCACCTGTCGGTCGTTCTGTCTGGCCACGATCATAGCGGTGGTGCGGAAGGCGGGCTCGCCCCAGCTTTGGAGGCGAGTGAACTGCCGATTCGCCGAACGGAGGAACCCCCACTTCTGGTCGGCATCCTTCACCAGGGCGAAGCCGTGCTCCATGACCTGGGCCTCTTTGAACCGGGGTGGCACCACCATGATGCCCTGGCGATCGAGGTAGCCGAAGCGGCGGGAGGTCTGGTCCTGGTGGGTGAACCGGTCGCCGACGAAAAGCCAACCCAGGGGCCCGAGCACGAGCAGGAAGAAAATCCAACAGGTGATCGAAGGGCGCCTACCGCTCAGGACCCAAGCCCCGGTGATCCGGTCGGGCCAGGTGCGGCGGTGGCGCCGTACTACTGGTAACAGACCCGCCATCAGCGGTGCGGTGCAAAGCCACCAGTTCAGAGCGCGGACCAGAACCCGCCAGCGGGGCAGGGGCTGGCCTTCCGCGTCTGCAAGCTTGAGGCCGAGACATCGGTAGCCGAAGCCCAGGCCCGGGCCCACAAAGCGGGGACCCAGCGGGATGAGCAGGAGGAGGAAGGCCACGTATTTCAGGGCCGTGGCCAGCCAGAGCCAGTCCATGGGCCAGGGCAAATGGCCCACGGGCAGGAGCGGCTTCACCGACAGGGCGTAGGCGGCCAGTACGCAGCCTGCCCATATCAGGGCTTCAACCAGAAAGGCCAGCACGCGCCAGACAGGATGGACGGCCCTGGTGCTGGCGAGGTGAAGTTGGTTTTCCAAAGGAGGTCGCCTTGAGAGGGGGTACCAAGTGAGGAAATCAGTTCGGAATATCAGGAATTCGGACAAGGCTTGTCGAAAGGTTAATGAGGGCGGGGTGCCCTTCTGAAGCCATAGCCCTCTGGCGAATTCTTCGATAATCACCTCTGGATTTGGCTCCAGAAAGGATCAGCGGAGGGTCTGATGCACCATCAGACGTGCAGTTGGGCTGAATGTTCCCCAATAACATTCCAGGGGATTTCTTCTTTGGTTCCCTGAAGCCTCAGAACCAGCCTCTAAGGTAGTCGGCTCTGAAAAACCCCCTACGGGGAACAAGCTGACGTGATGTCAACCACATCAGTTCCTGGTCCGGATCCAACGCCAGGTCCTACTCTCACCCAATTACCGACTGATCCTCCTGTCCATGAGTAATTGATCGCCCTGAGCGGTTGAACTTTAGACATGCCTGGAGTGTTTGGATCTGACTTTGATCAGAGTTTGATGATGAACGCGAACTTGGCGTTCGGCGGCATGAAGCTGTGCTCATGTCCGGGGAGTCGGACCACCACACTATGGGTGTGGCCGTATGTGTCGTCGCCTTTCAATCGGAACTGGTCCTGGAGTTTTCCACTGACCTTGATGCCCCCAGATTCGAACGTCTGCACCACTGGGGGCTGGGTCGAAGTGGCAAGGCTTCCGCTCAAGGATCCGAGGCTCTCGGGGATATTTGACCCTAGGATGAATCGATCGGACAAGTTCGGGGTTCCGCCTCTACCATCACAGAGGGCCCAACCTTCCGGCGGTCGGATGATGCGATGCTGGTTCTCGATTACCAGATCGCCAGGGCCAGGGCTCCAGGCGATGATGGTCCCCTTGGGGACACCCCACTCGGCTGGGGTGGCTTTTCGGGAGGTTGAGTCGAAGGCCAAGAGCCTGGAAACGGATGGGAATAGTTGCAGTTCTGGGCGGATTGGCCATAACTCGCCATTGATGGGGCAGGTGATGATCTCAATTCGCTCTGGATCCCCGTTAGGTTTGGATGCCCTACGCAGGAAATCGTTCACATCCTCCGGGCTTTGAAACACGAGAGGAATGCTCGGTTTGGTGCCACCAGCAACAACAACGCCTTTGCAAGAAACATTGTAATTGTGCAGTGTGGAAAACGCCGATGAATTTAAGGTCCCCCTAGCACTGAATCCAGAAAACGAAGCACTGATTGCGGCCCCAATCTGGTTGACGGTCTGCTGATCCTGCGTGTGCGCCTCGAAACGGATGACAACGCGATAACCGTAAGTTATTTTTCGAAGGTAATGGGATCCGAATTGTTGCAAAAACCAGTCCCGCTGGACTTCGTCGTTAGCGAAAGTTAGGGTTGAAGGTGTGGGTTTCCGGGACTCGTCTGTATCTGACCACTTGATATCTCTCGACTCGATTTCCTTGGTATCCCCGAGGCAGTCCAAGTAGGCGTAAAAGATCGTACTCCCGACTTTGTTGGAGCGTGCCAAATTGCGGTACATCGAAGCTGATCCGCCTCCAGTGAGACCAGAAAAACCGGCAGAGAAGAACACAGCAAGATTCTTTGCCTCTGTCTCTTCTGTTACAGTCTTGTCAATATCAAACGTCCACTGCATCGGGTTGGCCTGCGTTGTTCCTTGGTGTGACTCGAATGGATACCGATTGCTCTCCACGGGAAAGTCCGGATCGTCGAGAATGTAGCCTTTTCCAAGCCTCACGGATGCGGAGGTCGCTGAGAACCGGATGGTCACCGGGGACGCACCCGTGCTCCGAGAAAGAATGAAGGACGTAGAGTAATTCGGAACGTCGTCTCGAACGATCCTAACGGAGGCTGGTTGGCACCAGAGGCTCAGCGAGATGAACGGCAGGAGTGCGGCGATGGGTTTCACGAAGGATTCTCCTTGTGGAATGGCGTGGCTATTTAACCTGAGAACGAATTCCCACCCAGATGTCGGGTCGGAGAATTGCATCGGGTACAACTTCGGACTTCTTCACTTCTTCCTGAAATCTCAGGTAGGCTTCGCGTGACCATTTCAGTGCGCATGGGGATTTCCCTTCGATCGTTCCGACCAGTACACAACCGAGCGACTGTTCTCGAACGTTTCCGATGTGGATCTGAACATGCCCTCTCCCTGGCACGTTCAGCAACTCTATGCGCCAACCATCCGCATGGTCCTTCCTGAGTTTCGCCTGGTAGCGACCCGGCCGGACCGAACTGATGTCATTGATATTGCCGATCTCTGGTCGCTCTAGGGTATTGCAAATTAACTTCCCATCGACGTACAGGTTCCCTTGGATGCAGTCGTTTGTTTCGGACATCCGCTCGATGAGGATCTCCACCCTTCGAACCTGGGCATGGAGCCAACTTGCCGGCAATGCCAGTAAGGCAAGAGTGGCGAGAGTTCTATATCCCATGGGACCTCCAGAACCCAGGTCTATGAAATTGCATAGGTGCCCAGGGTGCGGGGCGTGCGGTGGCTGTTGGCTAGAGAAGAAAGAGGGAATTCTGATGGATCCTACTTGCAAAGAGCATTCGGGATCTCTGCACAGTTCCTGGGATTGGCTTCAGTCGACTCGAAGAAGGCGTATACAGGCGCGCCAAGGTCTCCAAGAAGGCCTTCAAGGGCCTTCTCGCATAATTTCTTCGTGGCGATGTCCGTGCCACTTTTCTTAATCTGACGAATGTTCTCGTAAACCTTATCCTTCTTCTCCTGGGGGAGGGCGTTCCACTTACTCATGAACTTTGTTTGTAATCGCTCGCTGAAATCCGCTGACCGGGAGCCCGGTTCCAGGAAGACACTCTGAGCTTGCAATGGGTGCCAGCAGAAAAGAAGAGCAAGAGCGAAGGGCTTGAGTGAATGCATATCGACTCCTTGTTTGAGTAGAAATACATGGAACTTTGACTATTCCTCAGCTGGTTCAGAGGTCGCTAATGGTGCCCATGGAAATCTTCAGGATGAAGAGGTGGGGGGCAAGGTGTTCTATGGGACGGAGATATTCGAGACTTGTTCCCGGACACAACCGAATCGAAAAGCATGGAGGTTCGGCAAAGCCTAGCAACATTCGGGGTCGATTGAATCACCAAGATTGGACTACCGGGCAGGGATGATCTCGTAGCCCAAAAGGTGGAGGCCCTTCAGGACTTCCCGTGCCATGCGACGATCCACTTCCTTCTCAGACTCCGGCAATTCGTCGTAGGGGACTAGGCAGGGATGCTGACGGAACGGATCGTTCCGTTCCGGACCCCAACACCAGCCCTGATCAAGGCGGGTCTGGGCCCAGACGTCATGGGCATGGGCGGCCAACCCTTCGAGGAGGGGGAGCAGGTCTTGCGGAAGGTCCATGCGCTCGGTCGGGAGGGGGGCGGGATGGTAGGTCATGGGGCTATTCCTGAGAAGCCCCCCAATCATGCCTGCCTCCGCCAAGGCGATGGGGTGCGACTCGAGACCCGACACACGGAACGAGGGGATGGTTCAGGGGCGCACATGTGACCTCCAGGTGGGACAGGGGTGGTCCCCGGGCCTGGACCATGGGACGGGCCGGGGCGCAAAATGTTCCCCATTGCTTGTAGGAGGCAACCGATAGGGGCCCAAGTTATCCTTAGGCATGACCCGAAAAACCACTAAGGCAACCTCTGGCAAAACCCCCAAGGCCAGGATCCCTGAGGAGGATATCCAAGCCTGTCTGGACCGGGCCCAGAAGGCTCTGGGTGAGGGACGTCCAGAGGCCGCCTGGAAAACTTTGGACCGCAAACTGAAGAAATTTCCGAAGGATCCCCGGCTGCTCCACAAGAAGGGCTTGGCCCTGGCCCGATTGGCCCTTACCAATGAAGCCCTTGAGGTGGTCGAGGCGATCCCCACCGCAGTTCGGGATGAGGAAATCCTGGGGCTTCTGGCGAGACTGGAGAAGGATCTGTACCTCCAGGCGCTTAACTCGCATGGGGAGCATCTGGCCCGTGCGCGACAGCACTACGAGGCCGCCTTCCGGTACCGGCCGAGGCCCTGGACGGCCATCAATGCCGCCACCCTGGCCTACCTGGCCGAGGACCTTGGAGCGGCCTCGGAGTGGGCCCAGAAGGCCCTCGACCTATGCAGCGCCGGGTTGGAGGAGCCCTTCTGGCGCCAGGCCACCGAGGGCGAGGCCTGGCTCGTGCTCGGCGATCTCCCAAAGGCGCGGAAGGCCTACCGGGAGGCCCTTCACCTTGGCCTTCGGCGCTTTGGTGACCTCCAGTCCACCCGCAAAAACGCCCACCTGCTCTGTCTGTCCAGAGGCGATGCCTCCATGCTGGAGGAGTTGCTTCCCTTCCGGCCCTGGGTGGCCGCCCTGATCAGCCTGCCGATTGAAGCTGGGGACCCCGGGGCCGAGCCCCTGACCGAGGCCCAGAGCCTCCGGCTTCAGGAAGCCCTGGACCGGGTTCTCGATGGTCGTTTTGTGGCCGCCGGCTTCTCCGCTCTCGTCCAACCCGCGGATAGGGTGTTTCTCACACACCTGGAGGAAGCGGGAAGCGTCCTCCATCTGGTGAAGACCGCAGATGGGGATCGGGCGGCCCCCGACCCGGATGGCTGGTGCGCCCTGGCGGGCATGAGACCGGCCCGAGTTCGCAGCATCACCTGGTGCCAGCCCCGCGAGGAGGAGAGCAGATCCAGCCCCCTCGGTCAGAGTAATGACCTCCTGCTCTGCCTGGCGCAACTCCGCAGCCGGGGGATTCAGGGCTGCTGCCTGGCGTTGGTGCTGATGGAACGAGAAGTCCCTGTGGACCTTCCAGCCTCATTCAAGGGCTTCTCGGAGGTTGCGGTGGTGCTTCGCATGGACCGCCTGCGGGCAGGAGACCCAGTCGAGGACTGCCTCCAGGAACTCACCCTTCCCGATGTAGTGTCGAAAGATCCCGAAGGTGAGATCGTTCGACTGCTCGATCGGCAGTACGGTCGGCTGGCCCTCGGACTTGCCTACAAACGGAAGCTCAATTGGGAGGCCGAAAACATCCGTCACGATGTGATCACCCGCATCTGGGAGAAATTTGCCTCCTTCCATTGGAATTGTGAGCCTGGAACCTGGATCACCACCATTGCCATAAACGAACTGAACACTCGTGCTCGCGAGGAGAACGCGGGTGTGGTCATTGCGACAGA